>Ga0126342_10001178_pt1 | contig 35277 bp, 26 predicted proteins | sample Cyp1metagenome_FD_92528 | JGI IMG/M metagenome (GOLD analysis project Ga0126342, IMG submission 92528) | Coral microbial communities from Lord Howe Island, Old Settlement Bay, Australia - Cyphastrea 1 metagenome | ecosystem: Host-associated > Invertebrates > Cnidaria > Coral ...
GTTTCTGCATATTTACAGGTGTTTCCTCAGTTAGAATGCGACTGCCGTGGGGGGGGGGCCAAACGGGCCACCATCACGCGAAGCCAAAACCGCATTCTAACTTTGTTTTTAACGGTATAATAGGATATGAATATGAATCTTATTTCAATGATTTGGTTTTGGTGTGAAGAATCGAAACCAGAAACTGGCTGGGGGGTTTACCATCAAATATTCGCGAGGTGCCGCAGATTTTCCCATCCACTTCTGGGGAGGATCTAAAACATCCCTTGTTACCGTTCGGTAGTCCATCTTAGCTATGGAAAATCACCATGCTTAGCAGGGAAATCATCTATTTCTATGGGCCATTTTCATCCATTTTCCGTAGCTATCTCAACTTACCGGACGGTATTCACAGGGAAATTCCTTTCCCATGCTCTATGGTTAATCCAAGATTAATCCAATAATTGTGGTTAATGGTTACCATATGGTTATTTAACATAGCTATAGAAAATCCCTTATGAATGGAGGTTTCTAGCTGGGAAAATCATCTATAAATGGGCCAAATTCAACAGAAAGGAACCATTTTTGGCCTGGAAACCAGAGGCCAAACGGTGGGCCCATCATCGTGGCCATGATTTCTCCGTCATCGTTTTTTTTATCCATCACCAGCTTGTCCAGTTGCATCACATTATGCATCGATTTACCAAATATAAAATGACTGAGAAACTCTATGTGTAGAACGTTAGCTCCACATTCAAGAGGGAATATTGAATAAAATATGAATCAAATGGCCACCCACAGCTCCCTCCGTTCACCAGCGCAAATTCTCAAGACTGCCTGGAGTACGGCAAGCAGTTTGTGGTCAGGAGGTCTGACACAAAGCTGCTAACCGCCTCCTTCTCCCAGCCTTAGCCACGGTTAATGTGTGCATGGAACAACGCTCCAGTTCTCGAGGAACTCAAATTCCCTTACCCATATGCTGCATTATATGTGCCTATCTATCTACACTTGGGCAATTTTCTAGGGTAAATGATGGGTATATAAATGTTTGACACATCCCTGGAAAATTATCTGATGATTTTGGTGCAAAGGGGCATCTACCTAATTCCCAACCAGTTTAGCACATTATCGACGCCACCAAGAGCCACATTAATAAATAAAACTAGTCTCATTGCCAACAGCCCGTGGAACATAACAATCTTATCATCAACCACTATTTTGTTATTCTCAACCATTAACCATAATAGCATTATACTTGTCAAACTATTCAGAGCATATATTATAATTATTGCACGGTATGATGGCCATTGTTGTTATTGTCAACATGTGTCAACCATGGTGTCGTGGATCAGTCCAGCCATTGATGGATAAATTATTTTAAGACCTTTAAGACCATAATCAATTATATATATATACTATCAACCATTGATACAGTATCAACTGGGGGAAATCTGTGCAGGAAACGATAGTTCTTACCATCAACTAGAAGGGTTTCTGCTCTGTAGATTTTCCCTTCAACCAATTCTGGGACGGTACCAGCATGTATCAACATTAACCATGATCTAAGCTTAGATCATGTTTAACATGGCTTAGATCAACATTAACCATCCTAAGCTTCACCATGATAGGCTTTAATATGGCTTATCTAGGAAGATCATGATCTAAGCCATATTAGGCTTCTAGGAAGAGCTTCACCCTTCCACCGTTGATACAGCTTGTCAGTCGTCGATCCAAGACGCTATCCATGGTCTCTCGCACGAGGTCTGTGACCTATGAGGGGCCAAGACCCAAAAGGTTTTTTTCTTGGCAAGAAAAATTGATATTTCATCAGAAAAAATGTGGATCTCATGGGATTTACAGCTGATTAATGATAATGTTAGCTAAGATGACTTTGTCCATTCACATGTCAATGCTGGGTGTATGGTAGAGACCGAGTTAGATACTAACAAGAAACATATCGAAGTAGTTGATGGGGGGAAACTAAACCAACACACATCACCAAGGGGCGCCATAATTCAATTGAAAAGTCGATTGAAAAGAAATAACAGTTGCAGTAAATGGAGCAATTGCACAATGATTCTTTCATACATGTTCCAATTACCTCTTGGATTTGTGACGTTGACCCATGAAATCATAGGTACTCCGAGGGTCTAAGTTCATCATAGGGAATACAACGACCAATACTCATGAGTCACATACATGGCTGGCATTCGGCATGGGGGCGGCCGGCGGCCAAAATGCTTCCCCGATCCTCTGCCTGACCCCTTCTCACATCTGGCGCGAGGTTTCGGATTTGTAGCACACACAAGAAAGAAAGACCATTGGTTTAAAGGAAAATTTACAGGAAACCCCTATATTCAATGGTAAAAACCATGGTTTCCTGTAGAATTTCCCTTAAACCAATCCAATGAAAGAAAGACCATTCGCCACTTTCACTCTCCAGATCCACGCCCTCACTTTTTTTTGCTCGGTGCATCGCCAAAAAGACAGGCTCGCTGCATTCGGTGCATTGCACAATGAGGCGCTTCTCGGGACAAGCACCACTCGCCAGCACCACTTATATGGTTTGCGCCCTTGGCTGGTCACCGTGAGGTTTCGGTTCGCAGCATGACGCACAGAAAAAGAGTGGGTAACCGGGCCACTATGAGTGGACTTGATACGAGAAGCTTATGAGCAGTTGTGGTGGAACATCTGGCTATTTCTGTGTAATTATGCGCATAAATGTATATTATATTGTAGGAAATCATATAATATAAATATTAAGTTATATGTGTATGTGCATTAAATTATATTGTATTATATTAGCTTATAATATGTTATAATCATATCAAATTATATATATTTCATTAACTATTATTATATATATTATATATATATATATATATATATATGTACAGTGGATATCAATGGATATCAGTACATGATATGTAATCGTTTTATATGTCACCATTGGATGTCCAACAAGATTCTGGGCTGCTGTTTGACACTGGAGCGCAGCCGCTAAACTAGACGCTACCTTCAGTGCATATAACATGTAATGACTCATGATTACACGTGTAATATGTTAGAATTTGGAGTATCACAAAATCATATAGTTAAGAGTCATGCATGAATCATGACATGCTGTTGTCATATGATTGTAAACTGAACATGCAGTGTCTCTTCTCAAAAAACTTTGGGCCGTGCGAACTCCTCAGATGCCACAGAATGAATCAGAATGACTAATAATAACTAATCAAATTAATGACTAACTAATGACTAATCAAAGCATATCAAAGCGTTAAACTGCTCATGTAGGGTAGCCCAACGCAACTTCTGCACGTGATCAATGGGCTGTCTTCCGCAAGAGGGAGTGTCCCATCCAGGGCTGATGCAAATCATGGCCACTGGCAAGTGAATATGGGCCAGTGGCTATGACACTTGTAATGTGGGTAAAACAATGCCATGTTTACCATCCCCCAGAAAAAAAACACAATTTTTATAGGTGGTATAAACTCAGCCGTTCCCAGCCATGGCTGGTAAACATGACATTGTTCTAACCAAATTAATGACTCATGACTCATGACCCAGTATATAACCCCCAACAAAATGGGACTGATGCACCAGGGTCATTCATGGTTCGGTGAGATAGTGATTTTCCAGCCTGGGAACATCTGGGGAAGCGTGGCTATGTCAAAACAATCACTAGTCGAATTATAGAATTCTAGTAATATTCTAGTTATATCATGTTATATCTACCATAAACCCAGACGTTAACCAAAGTGGATTATAGTTCACAACCTGAAAACCCATAAAACTCACAACACAGTGAGTTCGACTTCCGCCTGCATGGGAGCCCTCCGGCCCGGGCCGGATCCGTCATGGAGGAGCGTTCCCGCCGTCTGTGCGGGCCGATGTCACGAGGTCGTCCCATATGGCATATGATACGGCACATCTCATATGGCAGTGTGTCAAAACCAATAGTACCCCTGTAGTTCACATCAAAATAGCTGGGATTTATGGATGTTCATCCCCCTAAAAATGGTATTAATATGTATTAACAGGTATTGACCCAACCCCATATGATTGATGAATAGTTGCAACTAGAAATCAAGAAACCGAAAAACATGACAATGACAGCTTTATATAGCTTAATAACAATCATTATTATTGATGACACCAAAAAATAACTCGCTGAGTGTTGGTCATAGTTACTTACAATCATCCTTCAGAAGCATCAGGTTGGCCCTGCTGCATCGCTAGATCGGGCACCTAGCTTTGGCGCAATGTATCTCAACCATTATCAACCCCGAATTGAAGAAAACAAACAACTGGTTTGTGGATCATACCATGTCAAAATGTAACCCCTTTTGATAAACCGCTTTCTCAAGCAAATTCTTTCCAGCCGGGGTGGTATATGTTCGAAATTAATGTATATATTTCATCACGTATCATGACATGAAAATCATAGCTAGCCATCGCCAAAAGCAGAGTCGTCAGCAACACGGGACTCGAAACATATCATACATCTGGATAGAACGTTGCGCTCCAGCTCGCTGGTAGCCAGCCACTACGCTCGTCACAAAAAAGGTTGGCAAAAACGCCACGTCTTCCGATGGTTCAAGGGGAAAATGGCCTCTGACAGGGTCAGATTGAGTTTCTTTTTGTAGGAAATTACACATCTTCAAAGAACATGTTCTCTGAGACCCTCCAAGTGCCATTGAAAGCCAGCAAGAGTCCCAAAAGAATGGGTATCTTCCCCCATTTTTCTGGATACTTAGAGGGTCTAGTTACTAAGTCTAGTTGATTATTGGTGGTCCTTAGTGGTCGCATGAGAAAACCTGGAGAATGCAGGTGGGGAGATTTTTCGCATCAATGGCTGTCTTCTCTGGCCGTGAAGTCCCTCGAGACAATCACGTCCATGGTTTAAGATTGAAAATCCATGGTTAAAGTAGGTCATAGTCATAGTATGTCATAGTATATTTAAAGTCATAGCTAAGCACTACTGATTTTTTTTCTCAGTTTTTCTGGGGGAAAACCGTTCCTCATTGGCGTCTATACCCGGCTGGCCGCCGCAGCTTTCGCAGGAAGAAGGTGTAAAACGAATTGGAAGGACCAGCGTGCCGCTGCACTGCCCCCTGCTGCCTGCCCAAACTGCGAGTCACGGTATAAATCAGGCCAAGACAGCAGGGGGCTACAAAAAAAAAAGACACATATTGCATACATAGTGTGCCACTGTATTCATCTTGAAACCAATATTTTGTGTATAGCCTAGTATATATATATACTGTATAATATATATATATATATACAATGATATACACATATCATATATGTGCTAATGTATATCTTACTATATTATATCATGTTGTAATATCTTATGCTATGCAATTCCAGGCTGTCTATACCCCGGGGGCCCCCCAATTCGCAGTTAGATGTTTTCGTGTCGATGGGACCATCTTGAGCGACTTTTGAACATCAAAAAAGATCAAGAACGTATGGGGAGCATAACCGAACAATCATGAACAATCAATCCAAAAATGATCAAAACGGCAGATGGAGCTTAGATCTATATTCAACTACTGTTCTTTACCGGCATATGTGATTACATAGGTCAGCGCACCGTCCATCCTTCTCTACTGTATCCGGCTCAGGGTGTCTAGTCATGCCGACCCCAGCGAAGGCGCCCAACCCCCCACGCAGTCTGCTCCGAGTATTGAGTTTTGCAGCCAGTCCACAGCCCCGTGGGGAGCCAGTGACAACCAAAAGGTCACTGCGGGCTCAGGAAACCCCAAGCTGTCGCCATCGTCTAATTTGGGGGATTCGTTTCATGGAGATGCAGGACTATCTTTGAAAATGGCATTTGCCATTCCTTGCTTAGTGTACCCTCTGGTTATGACTAAGATAGCCATGGAAAATGGACCATTTATAGATGGTTTACTGGTTTACCCATTGAAAATGGTGATTTTCCATGGCGAACTGTTAGTCATAACCAGGCTGGGTAATTGTTTTTGCTTCAATTTCCCTTGCCTTTTCATTGATCAACCAGTCGGACAACATCTGACAACCTTGCGGCCATAACTTGATAAGTCTTGATATCATCCAAGCCCAAAAAAAACTCTGAAGAACTTTGAAATTGTCGTCCTAAGTCCTGACCGTCCTTGCCAAAAAGAAACAGCTCAGGAGAATTCGGGAGACTTTCGAACTCAGTACGAATCTCTGCTCAAGCAAGGCAGATTCCTCTCTCACTTTGTGATTTGATCCTTCCGAAAGTCGTTGTTGGTCTTTGCCATGTGAAACCTCGTGCGGTTTCACGGGAAACCACGGTTACAAACCAACACCAACTCCAAATGTCCAGAATGGAAACAGCCCGCTGTGGCAGTGCTTGGCTCTGACTTTACTTGAGAAGATCTTGACCTAGACCCTCCATTTATCCAATAAACATCGGAAAAAAAACACGATAATTTATACAATAGGTCAATAGGTACAGTAATTTTATGTAGTTATCCCACATGATCTCAGAAATAAATATAATGATCTCTTCTACTGAAAGGCAAGAATTCCCTTCCAATGGTCCAGTCCAAGGCACACCCCGCATCGATATCCTGGATTTGTAAACGAAGATTCCTCAGCTGTAGCTGAATGAATATCCTCCATGTCAAAGATTCCCGGATTTTCCTGTTTTTTCATGAATTGTCCTGTTTTTTTCCCGGATTTTCTTGGATTTAAACTGATTTAAACCTGGAAATCAATAAGTCACCCCTGGAATGAGAAGCCCATCAACATCGCCACAAAAAATCACTGGCTTAAGAGGGCCCCTTAACTGTGCAAACTGCTGCAGTTCAAGCCCTAAAAGCCAGAGATTTTCCAGGGGTCACCCCTTCAGGATCACGAGAAAAAATTGCTGGTTTTTCTCAAATACCCTCTGGTAATGACGTCTAACAGTTTGCTATTGAAAATTGCCATAGAAATAGTTGGTTTACCCATTGAAAATGGTGATTTTCCATATGTTAGCTTACCAGAGGGTATATATATAACCGCTTGGAACCTGCTGCCGAGCTTCTCGTACGTAATCTCCCCCTTGAAAATATGCCACGCACCACCTGTCCAATGCGTCGCGCGTGCCGATCGCAAAGCCACGGCGGGAAAGCGCGTCACACCAAACTCCTTCCTGTGCGGCGAAACAGTTGCCGAGACCCTCCAAGGCCTAAGAGGGAACATAATGTTCGTATGTTGTTGATAAGAAAAAACATGTCATAATATATAACATCTTATATTTTGTGTATTAACATTGTATAAGTATGATTATTATCTAATAATTGGAACATTTGCGTTTGTTCAATGTTCATGAGTAAAAATTGAATCTGTGCATCCCGGAAAGGGACCCTGTGGTGACCACTTTACATCTATGATGAGAGGTTGCCAAGCACATGCTTCGCGCAAAGGCTGCCTTAAGGTCCCCTCAAGTGATTTAAGTGAGTTACCCCTCCGAAAATCCAACATGACTTGCTAGAACTTCCCCATTTATAGATGATTTTCCGAGCTATAAACCTCCAACTGTAGAAAATGCCACATATTTTCCAGTGATTGTCCATTCAAAACACCCATCTTTGATTACCAAAGGGTAGTTTCAGCCAATTCGAAAAAAACAAATCCTCCTGCCAACCCCACACCAGTCCGTGCCCCTGGAAAAGGTCGGTCCGTATCCACTCGCGCGCAGTGGCATCCAGGGTGGAAGCATATGCCTTGGCGATCAGCATTCATCCCCCGATCACTTGGTGTTTCAGTGAGATTCCACCACCCAAAAATGGACATTTCAATGTTTCAAGATGGTTTCATCATTATGAAGTGGGGATATACGTAGATTATAGAAACATAATATTTAACTATAAAATATTAAATGCCCTTCGTAAGAGCCTCCAATTCAAGAATATTCAAGAATACCTAGACCCTACAAGTTTCCTAGAATTGTGGAAAAAAAAGAATTATTGGTATATTCCTGCATTTTGCTGGGTGCCTAGGAGGATCTATGTAGATCCAATACTCAACCTGTGTATTGCCTGGGGGTATTAATATTGGGGGAAGTGGTTTTAGTTTTATTTATATCTGGTTGAATTATTTGTTGGTCATTTTTGGGTTGCCCCACCATTTTACAACATGAATTTGGGATACTTTGGGCACATCACCCAAAGATATCCCAAGTAATGTGCACAACAACATGACATATCTGAAAGGTTTCGGCATCTTTAGTGAGATTCTGAACTCTTCATACGTCTTCCTCCATCAAAATGGCTAACACCTACAGGAAGGCTAAGATTGGACTGATCAAAATAAACATTTCACCAGCCAGATTTCCCATGTTTATTTGGATCATAATTGCTCGTAGAATGGTGGTCAAACCATCTCACATTCATTCTAGTCACAAGTCAGTTCACAAAAGCCCTGTTTATATAGCGTGCTCATTTTCCAAGGAAAGGATTTAGGAACAAATAATGAAGTTCCCAATAAACACTTCCACGTATAGTGGATTTCTATGGGATTTTCAAGGTACGTTTTTTCTTTTAAATAACGACCAAAGGATATACCCGCCCGTGTCACCAGCAGCGTACCATGAGATATCTTGGTGCATAGTCTTGCGCCAGTCCTGTCGGGCATCTGATTGGTGGCGAATGTGGGTAAAACAAAGCCACACACACACACACACCACCCATGACTGGGAATGGCGAGTTTATACCACCTGGTGATGACTGGGGGCTGGTTTATTGTTTGACCCACATATCATTTGAGATCGGGCTCCAATTTGGATACAAATCGATTGGTCTGGATGAAACGTCTTGAGATGGTTTCCTAACACCATGATCCCATCGACCCGAGCGACCAGCCATGGCATTGTTTGGACAAGAAAAAAACAAACCGTCCAAGTTCACACATGACATGATTGATTAATTGATGATGATTACTTATGATTAATGATGATTACTGATGATTAATGATGATTAATGATGATTAATGATGATTACTGATGATTAATGATGATTAATGATTAATGATGTAAATGATGTAAATGATGTAAATGATGTAAATGATGTAAATGATGTAAATGATGTAAATGATGTAAACGATTAATGATTGATTAATGATGCAAATGTAAAACGATTTAAACGATTCAATATTTAGCCTCAGGTTTTCGTTTCGGCTTGACTGAACAAGGGACAAATATACCCCACGACGCCAAGTCAATCACAAATTCATAGAATTGTCCATAAAAAAAAAGGCCATTGGTGACTTGGTGATCATCTGTGTATGGGATACACTTTCCGTGCAGTTTCGGTGCACTTGGTGCACTGCCTTCGAAGGTGCTTCTCCACTGCGCTTGAGCTTTGACTAAGGTGATGTGCGCTTCCTGGTCCAGTTGGTATGGAGCTACCACTTAGTCACTTAGACCCTTCAAGTAGCCATGAGCAAAATGGGGGAAAAGATGGGAAAAGTCCCAAGGGGAATTCACATTTCCTCTTTTAATATCTGCTAATCCCAATGCTCTACCCTCTGGTAATTTAACGTAGCTATTGAAAATGGCCATAAATAGTGGATTTTCCCATTAAAAATTGTGATTTTCAATAGCTATGTTAAATTACCAGAGGGTATGTATACTTGGAGGATCTATGTGAAACATGACTTAAATGATCTGCAGTCTGCACTCAAGACATCACCAATCCGCTGGGCTGAATCGCCAAATTGCTCCGCTGCTCCAAATTTCCCATGAAACACTGGAACCCAACAAAAAATAAAGATCCATCACTGCTACAGAACACACACACATATATATATATATATATATGTGTGTGTGTGTGTTCAATATGTTCAATAAGTTCTGAATGAAATACATTAACTTGGGATAGCAGCAGCTTTTGGACACCATCGACACTGGGAAACCTGGCTGACCTTCCCATCCCCGGGGGTTTTTCGTCCACAAGGCAGTCGAGCAGCAGGGTCTGGCAGCATTACTACCAGACCGGTACTATACTGTGCCTGGTACCATCCATAGGTCTCTTCCTAAGCAGGGCTAGTGGTTTTCAAGGTTTTCAAGAAGTAACTTGGAAGATTCAAAACTGTAACAGTCACCTGCCTCATCTGCTGCAACGATATCTTTTCATGCATGTATATATATAAAGTGTATAATATGTATATACTTATATATATATACTTATATACATTGTTACTAAATCTTATTTGAAAATATGATTAATATATGTCTATAAATGAATATTTCTATGATTTTATGGTTAATCTCTCTCTCTCTCCATATATATATACACTCATATCGAATGATATTGCTGTACTACAAGTTGGTTTGGGACCCAAAACCATTCAACCATTCACAAAAGGGTTGTGTCTTCATGCACTTCGTTGCCGTGCTAGATTACAATAGTTTCAAGATGCTAGATGCTTTTTGCGAAAAAAACAGTTAAACAGTTGTTGCTCCCGATTTTTTCAGGACATGTCCCATCCGTCCCACAACATTTCGCAAAACAAGGCACATTCAACTCTCCAAATTTTGGAAAAATATTCCGCGTCACAGCCTTGTAAATCTGGCCCCGTTGCTTCTGAGTGGATCCCGTGACGTTGAGAATGTGCCTGGGAGAAGGATGAAGTCGTGGGTGATGTGGCATCAAGCCTCTGAGCAATACTTCTTTAGCAAGGTATGAAAGAAGCACCTTTTAGGAACTCGAAATATATCGAAATAAGTAAAACCTGACATGGCCAGCAGTTGACGTGTTCACCAACATGCAAATTGGCTGGCAGCTTTCACCCCCAGCATTGGTGAAAAGCAACCAGCAACTGAAAACTCAAGTGTTTTTTGTTTGTTCGACATGCTAGTCAATATGTGTCCGCATGATGGATGTGTAAATCCCGTATCTTTCTTGCTATTTGATTAATCAGTCAGGCTCAATTAGTTGGTCCATGATCCTCCTCCCAAACAGGCATGGAAAATATGAAAAACAAAAACGCCGGCAGCATTGATGGGTTCTATCCCAACGCTTCTCAGGTGAACCTCCATAAGCCACCATTTCCAATGTCTATGCGCAAACACCCCGAAAACAAGCAACTTATAACATATTTCAAAAGTTAGTCATCTGGGATCAACTGAATTCAGATGTTTTAGTAAAACACATTCTCCAAAATCGCAAACCAGTCATGTTTCTCATCAAAACCACCGGGAAAAAATCAGACACAATATAATTAATACCCTACGCCAATCTGCTGATACAAGAAAACATGAAACATCGACACCGGAAAACCCGTGAAAATTTGGGAGTCAGAAGAGAAACTGGTGTTCCCTTAAAGCCTTACCCTTTGGTAATTTAACGTAGCTATTGGAAATGGCCATTTATAATTGCATTTACCTAATTAAAACATGTGATTTTTCATAGTACCCTCCGATAAACGTTTACATAACTATGGACAATCACCATGTTTAATGGGTAAATCCACTATAAATCACTATTTTCAATAGCTTTTTGTATGTTTACCAGAGGGTAAAGCCTTCACCAATCCATTGACAATCAAACCCCATTGGATTCGTAGCTCCGAACGGCTCCCCATTGAATGAGGGAATATGGATACCATAAATATCCATAAAATCACCACAATATCTTCTAAATGCATCTAAATGCCCCCCTCCGAATCACTGGATAGTCCAATAATGGTTCATGTTCCAAATAGAACTTGATATAGAGGTTGGGAAACTTCACCATTCACATGGTTATCAGTTGGTTAGTGCGGCGATCATCCTCCCATTTCCATTTAGTTATGTTTGTTGGTTTACAGCCCCATTAACCAGTTCGATATATCATGCATGATCACGACATATCTTCCATAATCCATAGCTGGAGTATTGCAACCAAGTTGGGTTGATATACAGTAGTTTTTGGAGTATTGCAACCAAGTTAGCTATCCTCCAGGGGCCACTGGAATAATTTGTTCATCTTTAAGAACCATGCAGATCCGAGGGGCAAAGGTCGTTCATGGGGGTGTTGAAGTTCAAGAACTTCCATCTCCCCCGGCCGCGTCTTCCTCCAAGACCTCACCACAGCTGTTCTTTCGCAACGCTTTCCCCAATGTCGGATACACAAACAAAAAAACTCCCCACTTTGTGGCTAGATTTTGTGAAAAAAAATCCAGCTCAAGCATCCAAAAACCAGAGTGCTTATAACAACAAAAAAGATATAGGACACATATACATGGAATATATCCATAAAATATCCAATGCCCCATACTATGGATATATAAATGCCAGGAATATGTTTTGTGCTACATGTTTGTGTACATATAAATAATACAAAAACCAGCAGCAGCCGCTGCCGAGATGCCACAGCGCACTCGGAGCCCAGTTCTTGGCTGCCTTGCCGTAGTTGTTCCACAAACCTGGGACGTATCAAAAAGAAAACAACGTGAGACAGGATATAGAAACATTCGACATCATTATTCATTATATCTTTATATATTAATATAGGTATATATATTATATACATATATTTGTGTATATATAAATTATATTATATTATATATATACACACTGTATTTCATCTAGTCGAAATAGTAGGCGATAGGTATCATTCATGATCATCTAGTGATATCGATAAAATCTGATAAAATCTAGTGACCAACGTCTTCGAAGCCAAAAAAAATCCCATTCCCATCAGAACGAGAAGCAGGGCGAATACAAGGAGATCCTTGGCAGAACTCCACCGGTTGGCGGCGCTGGGGGCGTTCGCCCCTCTGGAATCAGCTGCACATTGGATGGAATCCTGGGCTGCAGGAGGGAAGGGTCAAAAAACCCTGAAAGATGCATTCAACACCCCCTAAAGATGTGTAAATCCCACACGAAAGCCATAGTTTATGGTGTTTAATATTTCGGGAAAGGATTAGTCGATAGGTTTTCGCAGTAAATCTCGGGCTTTTCGAAAAAAACTACCTTTCTATCAAGTCCAGGAAGCGCCAGGAAGGGTGGCAGTAAACAGCTGACTCTGCATGAAAACCTTTTTGATTGAGTGAATATTATAATTATATCGTTTCAGAGGGTCTAGCCTCTCTAAGATCCGAAAAGTGACCAAACAAAAATCATCAAACAGGACTTGTCTGAATCATTTGTTGAATAAATCCTGGGAACAAACTAACCTTCGGCACAGAAAACATGATCCAGTGTTGTTGCATATGTTCATTTTAAAAAAACATAAAAAATACCAATCTATCTATCCATTCAGCTATCCGTTATAAGTTATAACTGTCCTTGTTGCCCTTACACACACATATGATACATATACATATGATCTTATCTTATTTTTCTCTCCATCCATCCATTCTAGATTCTAGATGTTGTAAGCCCATGTTGCTCCGTTGCTTCTATCTCAACATCTCCCCGTAGCCGTAGCCGACTGGGCAATTCCCAGACCAGTTGATCTTCATATTGACATGACCATATTCAATCATATTCATAAGGGGATTTCCCAGCTATGTTTATTGATGACCGGAGGGTATTTGAATGTATTTGATATGCATATTCCCAGATGTTCCCACATGTTTTTTTTTGTGGTTTAACTATGTGGTTTATGGTAGATATAACTATGGTTAATGGGGATTATCATGGTTTATAAACCAACAAACATCACTGGGGGGCCCCATCCTGTATGCATCTTCCCACATCTTCCCGCATCTTCCCTGCAGGCGTAGCTTCTCTGCAGTGCAATGGTCAGGTATTGAGCTTCGTGCGTCTCGTCCTGTCGGCGGCAGCATGCTGCGCGGCTGCGCTGTCCCCACAAACACATGGGGGTTCCATAAATGGGGGTACCCCAAATGGATGGTTTATAATGGACAATCAATCTATAAAATTCTATAAATGGATGATGACTGGGGGTAGCCCTATTTTAGGAAACCTCCATATACCATCTGGTTCTTTAACATAGAAAATCACCATTTTCAATAGGTAAACGATCTATAAATGGGCCATTTATACCATGGCTATGTTCAATAACCAAAGGGTATGTCTGAAAATGGAGACCAGCCCCAACTGGCACCTCTAGTTTTGAGAAGAATGGTTAAGCATCAAATTTGGAACAGGAATTACATGTACTTACCATCAGACAGACCCATATCACAGAGAATCACCTGGGTAAATTAGAATAATTCACTAACCTGAATAGTAAGGCCATTTTTGGTGGACCTTCCCCTTACTAACTATGATTATAGTGAGAGAACAGTGAGGTCGCTAATTTTTTACCCAGAATCACTATTCTATCGTTCTGGATCGGCCCATGGAGGTCCTGATGTTTTTCCTCTTGGCGTTTCCTTTTGCCGTGGGGCCTTGGAAGACGGCCCACGGGACGCTGCAGGTGGAATGTCTGCGGAACATTCATGACACACTTCGTTTTGATCATCTAATCATAAATATATAAAGTATTTTCAGTATATACTATAGATTTTTTTTTTTTCTAATTGAACCACTAGTTCTATCAAAAGTAACTGAGGAAAATTTCTCATAAATTAGGCTCCAAGAAGCCATGAGAACCATCGCTGCCACGACCAGCAAAATGACCAGAAAGAGAGCAGCGGGCCCAAGGCTTCTGCTACCTGGGCATTCAAGGCCCGTAAAAAGAGTGTGGAGGCCCCCGCAAAAGAAGCAACATGGCTTTGAGAAGTGCCAACAAGATGAGAAATCGACTCCGTAGCTGGAATAAACACAATCATGTATGTATATATATATATATATCCCATAGGATCCATGTATGCTATATATGGTAACATTTACCATCAATATACCCCAAATGTTAGCATATATACCATACATGGATCCTATGCGTATATATATATATGTGTGTGTGTGCGTGTGCGTGTGTATGTATATGCACATAAATAAAAACAAAAATAAAGCAATAATGTAAATAGATAGATGACTATAGATGTGTTGATATCCAGTGATTCTAAAAGTGCAACTGTTCATTTCGAATCGCAACAATGACATAGCTATTGAACCCTCTGGTAACTTAACATAGCTATTGAACATATTTGAAAATCACCATTTTAATGGGTAAATCAATGTAAATCAGCTATAAATGGGCCATTTTCAATAGCTTTTTGTATGTTTACCAGAGGGTACCACCGTTGTTCAAACTGTTTTTGCCTTTTGGAGGTACTGCAACTTGCAACTCACATCAGTTTCAGCCAGCTAGCTCCAACTCCAAATCTGATCAAAAGCTGAACTTCTCCTATTGCAACATCTATAAGTGCGGTCAAAACCTGGTGTTGGATAACAATCCAACCTAACAAATAGCTATAAATAAATATAAAATGATACCCTCTGGTAAATTAACAGTTCGACCCTGGCAGTCATCGGGGTTGGAAGACGAGTTTCCATTAAACATTGGTGATAAAATCAGGGTCCCACTGTTAATTTACCAGGGTGTAAAAATAGATCAAAACCGGAAAATGCAGTCATGACCATCCCCTTTATCACACACCGAAATCAAGGATTTCTGAATTTGGCACCTCGATATATAGGGAAAAACTGAAGCTCTATTTGTCAGTTTCGCCCACAAAAACCACATCGGATGACATTTTTTTGGGAACCAGTTGAAACAATTGGTAATTAACACTAGTAAATTATCGATAGATGGGAATATCATGCGCATATAATATCATATAATTGGGATATAAATGGATAACCAAATATTTGGACAAACGGGGTACGGTAATGTACCCCTTGAAATCATGGCGACTTGGAGTATGAAATGTATGAAGCACAACCATCTGGAGGGATTGATACTAAACTGAGGGATCCAGAAAGCCGAGATTCGAGCATCTTTGAGCACCTCCTCATGCGAACTTGGAACAAAGGGACCAGCCCATGCTGCCAATCAAAGGATAGCTTGACCAGTCGGCTATCGCAGCCCTGATCACTAGTCATTTTCTGGCATCAAGAAAAAATCAGGAACACTTTGCGAAATGAGGCAAACATAGTACGGTTAGGAGTACGCTTAGATTCTCATCTTTGAACCAAACATGCAGCTTTGTAGATGATCTCCCCAGCTATCACCACCTTCATGTCATGCAGATTTCCCCGCCATGGACCATTGCCAAATCTCCTTCGTGTTTTCTTCCTTCTGGTTCTTCGGCGGTCGCACACGAGATCTTGGCCTAGTGATGAAAAAAGCGGAGAGTGGCATGGTATAGAATGGTATGCCACTTAGCACTGCTTGCAGTCTAGTAATGTAGTAACAACGATAAGTAAGACCATAATCCATAGGATCCATGTATGCTATATATGGTAACATTTACCATCAATATACCCCCAATGTTAGTATATATACACCATACATGGATCCTATGGGTAATCATTCTGAATCACATTACCTTTCTCAAGAACATCTAGTGAATCTAGTTGGGGTCAACTTGTCAACGACCTGAATATGGCGAGAAACATTTTTGAGGTCCTGATGGGTCAGTCGGACTGTCAATACGGGCCACGGAAGCCACGGGCGATGTCAAGTGAAAGGATATTAAATTGAACGTTCCTTCCGGTCCTGCAGGTAAAATCATTTAAATACATTTCAAAGTGTAGTGGCCACATGGTGGACACACACTCTTTTGAAACATCAAATCTCCCACATGTTTTACTAAACACAAATAAACTACGTGTCTATATATATCATACCCTCCAGTAAATTAACAGTTCGACCCTGGCAGTCATCGGGTTTTTTCAGGGTCTATGTCCCAGTGATTCTGGAGTCAACTAACCTCAGCCTCGTGGTCAATCCACTATCGCCATAGTCATTGCCGATTAGGGCCATATCCATGAAATTCTTCCCACTTCCCAACTCAAATTGCTATCATGTGGTTGGAAAATCTTCTTTTTTAGCTGCCCCCCCTTTTTGGCCGATCCGTTCCACATAGCGGAGCCGGGGATATCGACAAGTTGAGCCATATTTTTAACCATCTCAAGTGGAAGCGCACCCATTTTCTGAAAGGATATTTTCCCAAAGTTGATGTTTCATCCTCATTTTTACCATGAAGATTGTCACTTGAGGGTGTGCCGCTATACCCAGGTGATCCCAGGTGTCTGACCTACCCTCTGGTAATCAAACACGCAATGAGAAATGGCCCATGAGCCATACATGTTTTTTCTGGGAAAATCCTCTGGTTGGTGATTGAGCCACCCTGAAGAATGATGGAGTTCGTCAGATTGGATCATCATCCCAACTATTGGGGAAAATAATCCACCAACCAGTCCTCCATGGGACTCCATGGCGGAGTTTTCAGCAAACCACCGGAGATTCCCTCTGGTAAACATACAAAAAGCAAACTGGAAAGATCCACCATTTTGTTAATGGGGAAAACTCACTATTTCGACTGGGCCATTTTCCATGTCGCAAACTGTTTGTTTACCAGGCCGGGTAAATGGAAAATAAATGAAAATAATGGAACTATACCCTCTGGTTATGACTAACATAGCTATGGTACCAGAGGGTTGCCCAGGTTGCCCAGGTACACTGCCACTTGACGGCTGCGACTTCCGTGACTTCCGTTCCCGCCCTTCTTGGGAGCCTCGCCCGTTCCAATGAGCTCCGCAGCATGTGGGGATGGTTGAGGGGATAGAAATGGATGTAAATGTTCCTAGACCATCCGAGTACATAGAAAACTGGCGCGTGTATATATATATAATATAATAAATCTATCTCTACATAATATCAATAATCCAAGCTGCAGCTTTTGGGACTTTGACCATTTGTTTTTGGAGACTTGAAGGGTCCCAATGAAAGTGCCAGGTCCCTTTCCACCGTCCCAGCAGGTCAATGAAAACGCTTCAGTCATCCCTTTCCAAACCGTATCTTTGCCAAATGCACTCTGCTAATATAAGCATATTGAACATTCCCCTATGATATTACCGAAAAAAATACATCCATTCAACAATCATTATATTAATATATATATATATATAACACAAACATCAGCATAAAGACAACACAAACATCAGCATCATCAGCACCCCCTCAAAGAGGGCCCAAAGGGGCTCGCAGCTCAGAGGTCCCCCACCTTCTTCTTCTTTTTCTTGGCATCTCCGCGTGGCCCTTCGTCCCGCGTGACGTTCAACGGCTCGAGCTCATCGGGAAAGCCCTCAGGCTCATCCGAAGGCTCGTCATTGGCGAAATCGTCCTGTGCCGCAGATCTCAACATGGTCTGAATGAGATATTGTGGTTTTTGTCATATATATATATATAGAGAGAGAGAGAGAAAGTTACTATTTTTGTTTGTGCGCCTTTTTGCAACAGTGCGCGGGTCAGTGAAACAAATTCACGATTTGTAATTGTAACATGTTATAACTAGTTATTAAGTGTAATTTTATAGTTGATGACCATCTATCATAACATAATATGTTGCGGTTAATGTCATTATATATCCCATATGTTGATGAAAATGTCCCAGCATTTCATGTATATAAATTAGTTCCCATGTTTGATGGTAAAAAATGGTCAAACATATCATATCATATCTGTAATGTGGTAAACCCAATAACATGTCGTTCCCCAAATCACATAAAAGCACCTTTTTTTGGGTATGGCTGGGAATTGAAACCCAAATGGTAGGTTTGTGGCAGCCAGGGTTTCCCACTTCCATCATCTCATCTGACCATTGCTTTCAAACACACACACACACACTGAATGTCTGATCATACCTGATGCAATCGAATCTGAGATCGTCTACATTCATTTACTATCAATTCCTGTAAGTGGGAGAACTTCAGCTATCTATGCTGCGGATGGAATGTGAACAAACAATCAATGGCACAAAACACCTGCAGCCTGCATTTACGACGCTGCAGCAGCGTTGCTTGGAGCCTTATTTATGCACTAGCCCTATGCCACATGCTCATGGAATCACTCGTTTGCTTTTTTAAAAGAACACATGTGCAAACCCTAGTAAAAACATGTAGAAAGCCTAATCCCAAGATCCACTGAAGCCGGCGATGGCTCCAAAACGTAAAGCCAATTGGGTGCAAGGCATTGCAACACATCATGGCCCACCTTAGATACCGCACACACACAAAAAAAAAAAACGCATATTCATCCAAGCTTTCCACCCAGAAATGTACCCCCTCCGGTCACGTGGTAATTAAAACTTCATCATCTGGTTGGTGGTGCAATAACCATCTTGAAAAATGATGGACTTCGTCAATGGGAAAGATGACATCGGATATATGAAATGGAAAATAAAAAATGTTCCACACCAACCAGTCATCATTTATCTGGGTAAATTATAATATTTCACTCATCTGAATCAAGATGAATTAAGGCCATTTGGGAATGATTTCCCTTACTAACCATGATTCCAGTGAGGTCGCAGTGAAGTCGTTATAATTTATGCAGATTTATTATAGATGGATTTCCTCCAGGTATAACCTCCATTGAAAGCTCCGGGATTCTCCAGCCTGACCGCCCTCTTGGCCTTCCGAAAGCGCCTCCTCAAGTGGCCGGTCAAGACTAGCTGGCTGATGGATCTGGGTAAATGATGGTCAATTATATGGTAATGTTTGGTCAATTATGGTAAATTTTGGTCAATTATGGCAAATGATGGTAAATCTTGGTAAACTAATGTAGATTATGGTAAATTGATGTAATAATTGTAATAATTGTAATAATTCACTAATCTGAAAAACTCGGCTATCTCAGGGGATAGTTATCGCAATCCAATGCCCATCATTCCAGTGATCAGAAAGTCATACTGACCTGAGCAACCTCTGAGTGTGTCTGAAAATGGGATTATAGTATATTATAGTCACTTTAAGTGGGGACCATGTGGAGAACATGATGATTAAGCATTGGATTTTCATGTGTCACTGCGTCCCTGGAAGTTCATTCAAAGCGTTGTACCAAAGAACCTGGTGTGATTCCGTGCGTGCTCCTCCCTGAAGGTTTTTCAACTCACATCATGACTCCTTGCAATTTACGTATATTTACGGTTCATTCCTCAAAAAGGTGGTCAAAAAAAAATGGTAAGATGATGTAAGATGTAAGGGTTAATTCCTGCCCATCAGTTTGACATAATTTGATGGGGTTTCACATTTGGCATCACTAGGCTTTTTTTAATACTATTCACGATCATCCCTTGTCGACATCCCTCGCCTCCTCAAAAGGAACATCTTCCTCATCTTCTGGCATCTCATCTTCTGGCATGCCTTCCACATCTTCATCGTCTTCATCCTCTTGCACGGCTTCTTCGGCCTCAACTGTCTCCACTTCCTCCGCTTCTTGGACTTCCACCTGAAGTACGCGGCTGGATGCTACTCCCAAATGCGCCGTAGATTGGCGGCCTCAAATATTGATGCATCTGTCGTTTGAACCACCTACTCTTTGGTATTCAAACCTAGTCCTGAAATGCAAATGATTTAAAATTACAATATTTCTTGAGCGTCTTGAGAATTGGGGTTTTTGGATGGTTTGAGTTTTGAGTGGGTGCCAAACAGAGGTCCAAATGGACAGCTTCTGCTAATTGGGTATGAGTCTCCAATTCACATTGTCAACTCCAAACATACCTAGTTGGTGGTATACCTACCCAACTGAAAAATATGAAACTCAGTTGGGATTATTATTCCCAATTTTTGCAATTTGCCATGCTTCAGAGAGTCAGGCTCTTGCTGCCCATGCAGATGCACACACCTTCGCGTGCAAAGTATTATTCCCAATATATGGAAAAATAATCCAAATGTTCCAAACCACCAACCAGCTGTATATATATATAGCAACTTCAAGATAAAGGCCCAAAAGTCGGACACCTGGATGGTGAAATATCATCTAGATCCTGCGAACAGAAACGCTTTCTTTTTGGAGTTTTTCTCTGTGACAATTTAGACATTCGAATAATGCTGGAAAAAATAATAAACCACCCATTTGGGAATGGTTTATACATCTATTTATGGTTATTTGGGGGATGTGTTGTTATTATGTCAGCCATATTACATCATATAATATCCAATGATACCACCATGTTTGTTTATTAAGTCACCAATGTCAAAGCCCTTGGGGGCCCCTCCCGGTGCCCCGATTCCCGGTGCCTTTTTGGGCTCCTCCTGTGGAATGGCTTCCTCTGATGGGGGCTCCTGCGACCGGCGAAAAGGGAGTCATTCTACTAAAGGGGAGATGGATTGTAGACAATGGTGGAATCTGGGTGATAATCATGGTTGGGGTAACGATCCCAAAATAGCCTGGGTTGTAATATTCCGAGAGCTCACTGATATATTCAGTGATAATTAGTATTGGAACATATATTTCAACTGATTAAATCAAGTTTACGTCCATGGCTTGAGAGGAACCAAACCCATCAAACTTGGAGCTCCACCCGCCTGGGAACATGTGAGTCTCCTCCCGGTTCTCCAATTTTTCACCAATGTGATAAACCTACTTATAGAATCTAGACTATTATGGGCAACATTGTTAGGGCCTAGGGGATGTTAGGGGTATCGTTTTTAGTTATTCTGATACCTCCGGATGGCAGAATGTTGGAAAAACTGGTGTGCTTCTAGAAGGATTGACCGCATTCTCATGTCCGAAGATTTCTGCAAGAAAAAACACATTGAAAAACATTGAGCAACTGTGGATGGAATAATTGCTGCACCAGTTGATTGTCATTTTTCCCATTATTTATAGGGTTTCAACCATCCAAGGTGGTGCAGGATTTCTTCCATCAACGAAGGACTCCTACAGAAGGCGTCCCATCAACCAGCCCAGCCGGTCCTGGTGATCAATGACAACCTGGTCTTGTGCTGTGTCATGGTCACCATGGTCAGGGTTCTCCAGAGCATCCTGAATCGGACAGCACCGCAGGACCGTGCCCCATGGTTTTAAGAAACCCAATAAGATGTGGGAAACCAGGACAAGTGATGATATGTGGTATCCTCCAGTAACTTAAAATAGCCATGAATTGTCACAATGTTTTATATCTAAAACATCAACATTCATCAAGCCTTCTCTTGATGACGAGTTGAGAAGTGCTATCAATTTGAAGCTGGTTGGTCGATGGTTGAGGCAGCCACCCCAAAAGGGTGACGTTGTATGTAACAAACCCGAAATAAAGCTTGGGAATGAAAACTGGTGGAGGAAAAAAAAACACCTTTGAAACCATCCGCCAGGCAAACCCCGAAACCAACAGCAGGCTCATTCTTGCCACTGCAGGGCTGGATCTTTTCAGTCACCATCCTATACTGGTTGGTGGTTTCAACCCCTCTGAGAAATATTAGTCAATGGGAAGGATTCTCCCATATATGAAATGGAAAATAAAATTCATGTTTGAAACCACCAACCACTATATTTTGGATCCAGCCAACTGCCGCAGTCCCAGAGTCCTCTGGAAAGTTCTTCTCAGAGTGTGCATCGCTGTTCTGCGGCTCGGATTGGTCCTGAGGCCATGATGCGCGCTCGCGGATTGCTGCAAGGATGGGCATCCCTTGAAAAATCCCTTTTGAAACATCCCAAAACCATTTTATTGTATAACATATTATATCCCAGTTATGAGATATCCCTTAGTACCCCCTAGTCATTAAATCACACATGTTTTGCTAAAATTCGAGGCACCACATGGAACCACACCACCTATGGGGATGGGTAAAAACCTATTCTTACCATGTTTGGTGAAATAGAGGCACCCATTAAAACCATCGTTTTTGGAGGGTCCTTACGCTGCCCGGGTTTTGACTCATAGCCAGTGTGGACACAAAACATATATATATATATATAATGTTAGTAAAGAAATGCCACAAAACCATCCATATGAAATGATGGTTTTTACCACCCATAGAAAGGGTCAATCAGGGGTGGTGGATCCTATTGCTTTACTAACATCAGGGTCCATTCATTGTTGGATTCCACTTGGCAATGTTTAAATCAACTGTCCCATGAAAAAGTACTTAGTCATTAATCACCGCAGTAGGTACACATTATCTACTATGCATATATATATATATATATTACATATAATTTGCAATCAATGATAATTCATGGATAACACGAAAAAACCACCTGCCCCCGGCCCGGCTCTCCTCCGCCTCCGTCGGCTGCTGCGTGGCGGCGTCGGAGGCCCCCGTCTCGGCCGTGGAGGCGCAGCCGCCGCCGGGGCTGTCATCGGCACCGTCCGCGGCAGCGGTCTCGGACGCGTCGGCGTCGGGGCCGTCGGTGACGGGCCACTGCTGCCAAAGGCTGGCCATCCTTTGCCGGAAGGGCAGGATGAGGCCCCAAAGTTGGGATATAAGTGGCTTAACATGGTTTAACCGTTAAAACCAGGGTTTATGGTAGATATAACTATATAGTTCATGGAGTTTATAAACCAACTAAAAACTGCGGGGTACCATCTTGCAGCCATGGGGAAACCCAGGGAAGCTTTGGAAAACCATAGAAACCTTTGGAAGATGTGGAAAAAAAACATGATTTACCGAGGAAAATGATCTACCAAAGGGTACTTGGAGGATCATCTCGCTTATGGCAACTGGTTCAACTGATTGATAACCCTAGTGAGTAAGTCACCTAAGTGGGGTTATCATATAATCATATATATATATGTGTGTGTGTGGCTTAAAGCCCCACTTGATAACCGGTTGTTCACTGGAATGTTCTAAGTATGCCCAGGATTCCCCTTTTAGGGTAAATGTGCTAAAATTACTGTACTTCACTTCGAGTGATGCCCACCCTGACACATTGTTCTGACAGAGTTTCTGGCATATTTTCTGGAAGTATATATGGCATTGATGCATTGATGGCATTGATTCTATGTGACATTCTATCTGACATTCTTGCTGGCATATACTATGACATTCTATCTAACATTCTTTCTGGCATGCTATCTCGCATCTATCCTGCCATTCTATCTGATATACTTTCTGGCATATATTCTGACATTATTGCTGACATTCTACCTGCCATTTCTCACGACATTCTTTCTAGCATTATATCCGGCATCTATTTTGACTTACATTCTTTCCGCCATTCTATCTGTCATCTTTTCTGGCATTCATTCTGGCGTTCTATCTGACATTCTCTCCGGCATGCGGGTCCAGGCGGGCCCAGCTGCATGCAAAGCTCGCGATATGGCTCACAACAATTGAAACCCACCGTCACGACAAGCTGCATGAGGAGCACGAGCACACCAGGAGCAAGGAGAAGGAGTAGAGGGAAGAGTACTGTAGGCGGAAGAAGCAGAAGCTTCTTAAGAAGAAGAAGAAGAAGAAAAAGAAGAAGAAGAAGTAGTTGAGAAGGAGAAGGAGTTGAGAAGGAGGAGATGCACCTTTGTTAAAGTCTAGAGGCCCTCACCTGGCAGGTGGGGAAAAATGTGAAAGCCAATGGTTTCCCTAGGTGCCATTAATCACTATAATGTTGGCTACTGATTAGTGCAGGGCCCCCCTCAACAATTTTGGTCTACTCAATAACTCGGCATTTTCTTGGGAACCAGATCTGGGGAATTCAGGATGATCAACTTAAGTAAGGATTTCAATTGACATCAATCAATTTTCAATTGATGTTCCTTTTAAACATCAAAGAAATCTATTGATAAGAAAGGATTTCATTTGAAATTAATGTCCTTTCAATTCATTTGAATCTACTTTCAATTGATTGTCCTTTTTAATCAAAAAACAACTCGCCCCAAAAGTTTTTGTGCAAAATAGGTTACCATCCAAACAATTACATACTGGGGATCTGGGTCACTCATGGGGTACTCCCTTGAAAATTGGTTGGGTGATGTTTTTTTCAATTAATAAGGGTTTTAATAAGGCATCTATTTTTGGGGGTGAAACCTTGCATTTTCAAGGCTTGAACATGGATATGGCTTTCTGAAGTAAATCGACCAGCTTTACCCAAAGAAAGGTGTATAAAGGTGATAAAGCTCCTCCTGAAACAAAACGGATCTGAGAAAAAAACAAATCTCACAATAGAGGCCCACCCCCACCACTTACAGGATACTCAATATTTTTTTAAAACAAATCTCATAATGAAGGTCCATGACACTAATCGGTATACTACATTAATCATATACTAGGGTATCATTTGATTAGGGCATTTTGAGATGTTCAAGAACTATTTTTGAGATCTAAGGATTTGTGGATATCAAACATGATTATTCAGACGTTCCCAAACATTCAAGATTAAGGTTTTAATGTGAGATCTTAGTTACTCAAGATCTTCATATATGTTGGGTGCATAAAGTTAATCATGTCTTTTCTTTGGGAGATACTTTATATACCAATAGCTTGCTGAAAAACAATATATAATATAGATCAACATAGTTAACTATGATATCTTATGATGTCAAAGTATTTAATAAATTGGAATGTGTGATTCTAACAACCGTACCATTTACATATATAAAAGTTATCAAATACATAGCCCGGATCTCCGGATCTATCGATCTATCCCCCCAAAAAATGGGTGAGACATATGTGGCTACGGGCATCACGGGCAGGGTGGAAATCCAGATCGTCTCATTGATAAATCAATTTCATGATATATATATAATCGTAATATTGAATAGATTTGAACGGGAACATACTTCTCAAGCAATAGTACTACATAAATTTTCGCATCTTGCATTTTCTTGTGAGCTTGTAGATTGAAATTCAATAATGATGATATCACTAGCCATTCAATGTTGGGCTAGGGTTTGGCTTCCCTATGGATTTGCAGGCTTGAAAACCATCAATGTCAACCACGGATAAACCCTCGTTGATATTCCTTGGCGCCCCAAGGGTGGCTTAATTGGGCGATCCCATATGCAAAACGATAATAACTTAATAACTTATAACCTGGAACCGTAACCCAAGCAACTCATGCCCATATTAGTCAAATTCCATGAGTTATACTTATTTACTTATAAACCCATGGCTACTAAGAACAACCCATCTTCAAACCCACTTTACTACCCAAGATCCTCACGATTCGACACTGCCAAGTGACTCTACGTCGCTTAAGCGCACGAGCTCAAGGCCCGGAGGCGGTCGAATGGCCTAAAAATTTAACATGGTCATCTGCAAACACACTGGGAACTTCCACTGGGAACCATCAAAAAAGATGACAAAAAGTCATGACCTCACACATGGTTAGAGATATTATGAAATATTCCATGTCAAATGTCAAAAGCGTGAACATGGGACATTGCCTGCAAAAGAGGACAGCGTCTCCAGAGTTTTTAGACCCCACCAATGTCGTTTGCAAAAACCTGCAGGGCAACTACCTAAAAATATCTGTCGTAAAGAAAGCGTGTGTTTTTTTCTGCCTTGGGTTGTACCAAACAAGCCCGAACCTTAGATGTTTGATTACAAGAGGGCATCTGACTGAATCAAGGCTCATCCAGCTACCACCTTCCCATGTTTCAACCACCTCTTGCCAGGTTTGCCAGGCTAACCCCCAGCCTTTTGGGCACAATTTCCATTCGTGCAGGATACAATGCCACCAACCACCCATATTTCATGCGATAAAGTACAAAGCTTGATAAGCACACAGCTATAGATTTATCTAATTATACATAATCACATGTATAATATGTATATACAATTACATACATATAGTTCATGTCTGTCCATCTCTTCTTTGTTTTAAAGCCTTACAGTAAGCGCCAAATCCATCCGCCTTCTCCACCTCAACAGACGCCTCCGACAAGGTGGAAGATTCGGACCAATCCTGGCGCGCCAACGGAAAGTCGACGGATCAGTTTGGGAGTTGGGTCCTGGAAAAGCCTTGGTGTTTCCCCAGAGGAAAAACAGCAGAAAGTCATCATTTTCCCAATCAAATCCCATGAAATAAACCATGAAATTCAATTACCCTCTGGTAATTTAACATAGCTATTGAAAATGGCCATTTATAGTGGATTTACCCATTGAACATGGTGATTTTCCATAGTTATGTTAGTTTACCAGAGGGTAAAACCCCTATTGTTTCCCTTTGTTTTTCCTCCCAGCTTACCGTCCTGGATCTTATTCTTATTCTGTTTACATTTCTGCGGCTCATGGTGGATCTGTTCAGCTCGCACCTGAGATGTCCCGTTCGAAGCGGTGGAACCGCGCCAGCGCCAGCTTGTGGATTGGAATGGGGATTATCATGGACCATGGAGATCAATCCCATATGCTCCATGTACCCTCTGGTAAACTAACAGTTTGCTATTGAAAATGGCCATAGAAATAGTGGATTTACCCATTAACAAAATGGTGGATCTTTCCATAGTTTTTGTGAACGTTTACCAGAGGGTATGGTATATTTACCTACATCACTGGGTGATTTTTAGGGCCAATGTTGGCAAATATTCTATACATGGAGCATATGGGAATTGATTTTTTCCCTCTGGTTATTTAACCTAACAGTTCGCCATGGAACATCACCATGCTATTAATAGGTAAACCATCTATTTCTATGGGTCATCTATACCATGGCTATGTTAGTCATAACCAAACGGTAACCATCAAGAATGGTGGGGATAGCCATTCCAGTGATCTCCATGATCTCCATGATATATCAGGAATCTCCATTATGATGGTTAACAGGATTATGATGGAATACCATAATCCTGATATATGATAAATAATGGTTATATCCATTAATGGTTAATACCATTATATCCCCATTAACAGGATTATATCCCCATAGATGATATAGCCAAGAATTTATGGATATAATGGGGATATATTGCAATTTAACAAATCAATGATGCGGAGAATTGTGAATTCAAATGGATATATAATCTATATAACTATTAGGCTTTGTCTGAAAATGGGATATGACCCCCAAATGGCAATCTGTTAAGGCAAATAATGATAAACTGACAAACCATGGGATTTTAGGGTTTCTATTTTCAAACAACTCCATATGATATGATGGTGATTCATGATCATATATGGTTAATAACGTGAAAATAACCATGGATTATGTATTATTAATGATGGATGATGAAAATGGTTAATGATTGATAATATGACCAGGTGATTCATGGTCACGTTGTTAAACCCTGGAAATGCCAGCGATCAAACATGGAATGCCTCAGGTTGACCCAGCTGTGAAATCACCGAAGGGAAGTAAAGCCTTCACCTAGACCCTCCAAGTATCCTTAAAATACCTGTGGTTCACTCGATCATTTTGGAGGTGTCAGTACTTTTACTATTTCTTTGGTGTCTTTGGAGGGTTTGTTTGTCCCAGTCTTGACTCATAGCATCTCCTTGCACCAAAAGATTGACGTACCAAACTATCGAGAAGCTATCGATAGTTTGGCTTCACCCAGGTGGGGTTGTCCCAAGATATCCCCAGGTTTCCTGGCGAACTTGGCCCATCGGCTTTCGCAAGAATCCAGTTGGCCCAATGGGCTATCATAGTGTGTATGCTTTTGGGAGCAATATGGAGCAATTCTTGGGCACCGAGCACCAAAAACCACTTTCAAACAAACCCACATGCAATATGTTTGGTCATGTACCCTGTTACATCTGACCATATCCCAGTATATCACCCTCTATCCAGATAATCTGGGCTAAATCCCCAGTGCATCCTGTATTTCATATCCCATGTTCAAATCCTCCCATTATACCACAATCAATATGCCCTTATAACAATGGCCGAATTCCAACAAAAAGAGCCCAGATATCAAGACAATAACATTATAACATTGTAACATGATAATAACCTCATTATATTGTTACATTCCATCATTATAACATTATATGACATAGCCCTCATTAGGCATCATGAAATCGCCCATGAAATCCGAGGACAGAGATGTCCCAATCTGATTCTACTAGTTGGTTGAAAACGGTAGTATTTTGTGGAATTAAAATTCAATTGGCGATGAACTATAACTAATATTGATGGCTTGGTTAACTATAATTGTAATTAACCGTATCCCACTATGGGTTAAATCATATTTAATCAACATAACTATACGGGTAGTATATGGTAGTATAAAATGGTAAAAGTCCCTACAACATCCGATCAACACGAAGGTTTAGATCTCTCCTACAATCACCTATAATCAATGGGAATTCCAGGATCCTAAAATGGAGGTACTGTAGCATATAAAGCCATGATTTGGGTGTGTATCCCCTTACACTTACATAGGCCTTATATACGGTAGGTGCCTCCAATCAATCGGTACCTGAAGTGGCCATTGATATAATGTTATAATATTGTATCATATTGGAGGTACAGAATGGTTTTTGTCTGGCCATTGATATAATGCTATAATCATTTAGGTACTATAAGTGGCAAATAATCTGTTATAATCACCTAAAACTTGCCTTATAATGTCATTAATCACCATTAACCACCACTAATATCCATTAATAACCATTAATCACCAGTAATCACCATTCATAACCATTCATCACCATTCATATCCATTACATAATCACCATTCATCACCATTCATCACCCATAAATGGCTCAGAACTCTCCCCGTTTTCCCCCCACCAAAAAATATGCGTCCAAAGCACCACCCCTAAGCCCGGCGGTGGTGGCACCGGCACATCCGGCCACCTGGACCTCGACCAAACATGCGGCCGTTTTATCCGCAAAAAAAAACAGGTAACTTATAGGATAGCTATGGATAGCTGCAAAAGAAATATGGGGTTTAAGATGTTCTTAATTGTTTTGCATTAAGATGGATGATGTTGGATGATGTTGGATCATTGATTCATCCATGACAGAGGACTATATAAACCGTATTTTTTTGTATCAAAAGACCGCAAGGGATTGGACAGTCGTAAGACGCATTCATGGTGAACTTTTGCCAACATACCCGGCCTGGTAAACAAACAGTTTGCTATTGAAAATTGCCATAGAAATAGTGGATTTACCCATTAACAAAATGGTGGATCTTTCCAGTTCGTTTTGTGAACGTTTACCAGAGGGTAGTCCTAAAACCAACTCGCATAATGTGGGCCACTTTCCAGGAGCCACCTGTAACATGTGAGGTCAAAGGGCCACTTAGAAAAGGACCACTGGCGACCAATTGATACACATTTTGGACAACGTCCAAGAACTATTGAGTCAACACGTATTGAAAGGGAAAATGTCTAGGGAAAAACCAAACAAACACTAACAGTCATATATGATACCCTCTGGTTATTTAACATAGCCATGGAAAATGGACCATTTATAGATGGTTTACCTGGGTTTACCTATTAAAAATGGTGATTTTCCATGGCTATGTTAAATAACCAGAGTGTAACAGTAATATATGATATATATATATATACATATATATGGTATCCCCCCCCGCTTTGAAGACTTGCATGCACGTTCTCAAGGCTGCTACATACAACCTTCACAAAACAATGCAAAACATAGGTTTTTGGGGGGGCTAGCTATATGGTATCCCCCCCCCAAAAAAAAACGCATGGTTTCAATCAGATTGGACAACCAAATTTCATGCAAGCGCTTAGAAATGCGAGCCAATGCGTAGTGACGTAGTGGATGTCCGCGCCTGTCTTGCTTCTCTTTTCCAGCCATCAGCCACGCCTGGCCATTTCCCGTCATGGCGCTTCTCCGCGGACGTCCGGCAGATTTTTGCGGACGGTTTTCCTCCACGGCTGGTGATGAAAACAAAACAGGTGGTGATTTGATGTTCAATGTCCAGGGAACCTGCGGCAAAAAACATGTCAATTGGTAAACTGATAAACATATATAAAAATGATATGCTGCATCCAAACAGGAGTTGGTCTGGGCTCTGCAATGAAAAAATGGCCGGGGTGTGATGCGCGAACTGGAATGAAGTGGTCGGCTGCGGCTTCAGCAAATCACGGAAATTGGGGATGAAACACCAATAAGATCAGTACGATTTTATAGATCCCAACTAAACTTGTGGATGAACGGACACCTGCGGGAATGCAACAAATAAAATGGCGTCTACATGTCCCAGCAGAAACTGCAAGCCCACTTGAGCCCAGATGTGGAGATGCGGAGGTCATCCCATGTCCTCAAGAGGACCCTCTGTTTCTACCCAAGAAAATGGATGAAAGTCATGATGAAAGTCCCATTTTATCATGATCCCATTTTCCTGGAGGCCCTGGGTCACAACATCAATGGTTTGGTTTAAGTTTAAGGGAAACTCTACAGAAAACTGGCCGGATGGAGGTTCCCAGGTTCCGGCAAAAAAAATCCCCGTCCAATGAAAAACAAATTGTTGGACAATCAAAATAAATTGTCTCGAAGTTCCTATCTTAAGATTTAGACAATGAAATGAACAAATTTAGTGAGATCTCAAAATTATATCAAAAACATATATTACCATCAACATTGTTTGCCATCCAAATCTCTAATATTTAAATTTCTTTGCTGGTTTGTGGTTTCTTTCAATCCATCCCCAACAAATTTTTGCTTGCCATCTCAACCAATCGTGCTAAGTATGGATGAACAACAACGAACAACACAACACATTTGAAAAGCCCTGCCAGTTGAGCCAGTTGAGCCTCCGGCAATGAAACGTAGCTAGCTGGACAATCCACCATTTATCGATGAGTATAGATCCTTTTCCCAGCTAGAAAGCTTCATATTCATGGGCGATAAATCGCCTAGATTAATGTTCAGGTTCATGGGGAATTTGGTGGATGTTCCACTAAGTGTAGCATTGAACATCAAATGAAAGTATAAGCGGAGGATTATAGATCCTTATCCCTACATTCATGGGTGAAATCTGAGAAATCTACCATCAAAAGGTGGACGTTACGCTGCCACCTTTTTTTATTACCCCGAAGGGAGACCTGCACGTGCAGCTGGGCGGAGTTGGCCACAAACCTCGGTTTTGTGGAGCGTGGAGAATTCAAAGAAGTGGGAGATGAGTGGGATATACAAACACACACACACACACGCACATATATATATATATATACACGCATAATTAAAATATATAAGTTAAATGAGCATCTATCTTTATTAATATATATATATATATATTATATACATATATAAGTTATAAGAATATATATATATATAGAGAATAATGCAAACATTAATATTTGCTAATATATCATATTTACATGTATTTATATATATATATATATATCATATTTACACATGCATCATATTTACACATATGTCATGTAATTTATATAGAATATATAGAGTATGTATATATATATACCTTGACCCTCCAAGTACCTTTCAAATGGTGATTTATCCCATAGTTTTTTGTTATTTTACCAATTCCTTGGGGTCTTTGGAGGGTCAAGGTATATGGTTTTCGGACTGCAGTGGGATATATATATATATAATATAGCTGGGATATAGTGGGATATAGCTGGTATATGATGGTTTCAAATAGTTTCAAAGTCATTCTCTAATGTGTTTCTGTTGGTTTATGCCATCAATCTGCCTATAGACCTTTATTTCCTCATGGCGGATGTTACATGATGCGAACATCCATCATGTTTATCCATTTGATTGGTGGAAACTACAGCAGTAAAGCCCACGAATTCCCATTATTAAATCATATGAAACCACCATGAAACACCAATCAGAACCAACTTACGGCCCAGCCCCGCGTAATCGCCAAGTCACACCAGGAGACCAGAGATGTTGCGGCAGGCGCGCTTGCGAAGCTCCTCATTGTGGGACCGAAACAGCTGGATTTGACCAGAGCATACTAGAGTACAATGGTGATCGATGATCCCCTGGGTGCACTCACCCAGTGGGACATCAAACAACTGAACAGACTTCAAATTTCCATTTCTGCAAACTGATATCCAGTTGTAAAATGCAAATGTCTTACTTGTCCTTAGGGAAGGGGGGCATGGGATGACTGTTACTTATCATTGGGTCATTCCCCCATTCCCTACCGTTTAGCACCAGCAAAATGAAGGCAAATGGGGGTGGCCCAAAATGGATCAGTTCACATCCAACATCCCGACATGTGCAGTGGAAAATCCTTGCAGAGTATAAGGTGTATATAGCTATCCTTCAATCTCCCGCACCCTGGAAACAGTTGTCAAAACCATCCTCCAACTAACATAGACGCCGTCAAACCGGGGTTGGCAGACTATTTAATGAATACTTTTCTCTGAAAATGGGCGGTTCTCAGGCACAAACTGTTAGATCTACTAGTTGGGAGATAGTAAAACCCGTGAATATCACATAAAATCATATTAAATTCACATAAATCATAAATTTATCCATGAATATTCACATAAAATCACATGAACTTCGAATCAAATCCCGTGAAAAATCACCATGGCCAGACATTGATCCACCAGTTGAGGACCCCAAACTGCAGGCTCTCCGGTGTTCAAACCCCTTAGTCCACAGACGTGGCAATGGAAGGGGGACAGAAAGGACAGCCGCAACAACCAAGGGACGCGGCCTGGCATAAATTATCATATACTCATATTTCATAATTATGTCATGTATTATAATTAACTATCATATATTATGTGTGTATGTATGTATGTATGTATATACATACAGGATGTCGGTGGTTCCAATGGTTCCAGATTTCTTGGCTGCAAAAACATTGACTGAGATGTACGCCCATTCCATGGATTGATATGGATTAACTAAGGAAGAACACATGGAATGTTCAATCATGGGATGGATTGATATTCTTACGGAAATGTCATGTAAATGGATTGATATCATGACATTTTCTTCCCATTTTCAACTGGAATTAATTGATATGGATTGAAAAAATGTCATGATATGGAAAACCATGGCTCTCAGTAACATCAAACAATAATAATAAAACGACGTATCTTTGCCGAGTTGCACTTCCTGCTCACCTGGCTGCGGCGCAGGAAGGTGCAGTGATACAACCGATGATATCGGGGGATATCGTTGGATCATATTTGTTGGTGAATCGTTGTGGCAATTTGCTGTCTAACAATATATCGTTACTATCTCTCAATTTGTAAATATATATATATGTATATAATATTATTTTATAATATACATATATGAATATGTTTTATGCTTATATATATATATACATTATATAACATAATATTATGTAGTATGTGTAAATATATATATATATATATATATATATATATATCATATATATACACATAATATTATGTTATATAATATAATATATTTATATTGAAATTCCTATTCAACTACTAAATGGTGCATCACATGTGCACGGTGGATTGAATTTGTCTGTTAATTACCACCACTGTTGGAGATCTCGTCTTTGGTTGCTACCATGATTGGCCCCTTGTATATACTTGTGCCCCCACTCACAGTCATCGCCGTCGAACTGATGTCAAACAAATGAAAGGAGAACGTACCAGGCAAAGGGGTGGGAAACCAAACAAATTGCACTTATAAATCATAAATGTAACTCTCATGTCACCGCCTTTCGTATTCAACAACACCACCCCAAAACAAAAACAAAACCATCTATAACCATCTATAACCATCTACAACCATCTATAACCATCTATAAGTATCTAAAAGTATCTATAAGTATCTATAACCATCTATAACCATTTATAACCATCTATAACCATCTATAAGTATCTACAATCATCTATAACCATCTATAACTATCTATAACCATCTATACCCATCTACAACCATCTACAACCATCTATAACCATCTGTAACCATCTATAACATTCTATAGCCATCTATAACCATTATAACCATCTATAACCATCCATAACCATTTATAACCATCTATAACCATCTATAACCATCTACAACCCCATCTACAACCATCTACAACCATCTATAACCATCTATAAGTATCTACAACCATCTATAACCATCTACAACCATCTATAACCATCTATAAGTATCTATAACTATTTATAACCATCTATAACCATCTATAACCATCTATAACCATCTATAACATTCTATAACCATCCATAACCATCTAAAACTATCTATAACCGTCTGTACCCATCTATAACCATCTATAACATTCTATAACCATCTATAACCATCTAAAACTATCTATAACCGTCTGTAACCATCTATAACCATCTATAACCTATATATTTAGAAAAGGTCAACAGCCTGGGTCATCCAGGTCGCCCTAGCTGCCACCTGGTACGCTGGACATCGGCTCCCAAGGCTCATCGTCCTCCTCCTATGCCAGGGGATTCTGGGTTGCTACACCCATATCAATCTATATGTATATATGATATGAATATATATATGTATATGTATATGTATATGTGTGTGTAAATATTGTGATTTATCTATTTCCCAAACCTTGTGCACCAATCCGGGTTGTGTCACTGCCATGTCCGCATGCTTGACCAAAGGGGTTTGCCAACTTCCTCGGCATCCGGCATTTTGCTTGAAGGCCCAA
>Ga0126342_10001179_pt1 | contig 35276 bp, 41 predicted proteins | sample Cyp1metagenome_FD_92528 | JGI IMG/M metagenome (GOLD analysis project Ga0126342, IMG submission 92528) | Coral microbial communities from Lord Howe Island, Old Settlement Bay, Australia - Cyphastrea 1 metagenome | ecosystem: Host-associated > Invertebrates > Cnidaria > Coral ...
TAGATAGATTAGATAGATAGATAGATAGATAGATAGATAGATAGATAGATAGATAGATAGATAGATAGATAGATTAGATAGATAGATAGATAGATAGATAGATAGATAGATATTTGTTATGTTCCTGGAGGTATTGCGCATACCCATCATGGAACACCAAATCCCAAACCTGCTTTTAGTTGATAAGGTTCCAGATCCAACGTGGGTAATACGCTCAAGTAGTAAAGTTACGTGCACGGGGTGCGGTGCATAGTTGATTCACCACTTTATGGGTTTTATAATGTTTTTCCATATTTTCCCTGTTACCCATTCCATCCAAAAAATATGTCTAAATCATCCCCATGAGTTTTATTCCACCGTTCAATTCCAGGATGAGAAGGCGACAGGTGGTCCTGGGCCCGAAGATCGCCCAGTCACAGTGGAGCCGGAGTTGCGACACATTGAGCCACTCAGCGATGGGGCTGGAACTATGTATCAATAGGCTATTAGGGATCCCAAGTATTTAGACGATAAACAATTATAAACAATTCCTTTTTCTTTTCCCCAACTTATGTTGCACTGCCTTCCCCTCTTCTGAACCTTTTTTTCAGACTTATTTTGGCCCGAAAACTAGATTGGGGAACTGTTTGGACTGAGGTGTGAGGACACGGATTTTCTGCTGCTGGTGTGCGATGGACACTTGGTTGGGCTGTGAGCGTGCTACACTGGGAGTGCGGCGTGAGGGGTTTCCCAAGAGAAGAATAGACTGAGCCTTTGAATAGCGACACATATGTTGAATGCAATTTTCCATACTTAAAACAAGGCTGTTTGACTTTTTACTTCAATAACTATCCTCTTTTGTGGAGCCTTGCCCTTCCACCAAAACAACAACTGCCAAGGAGTCTCTGAAGGTAGCTTTCCCAATGAGGAGGTGGTGAAGCTGGTCGCCTCCATGTTCCTCGGAGTCACCGATCTGACAGGGTTTTTCTTCACATCCTGGAGTTCATGGTGATTCATGGCTATTTGTACCATAAAAAATATGGATTTCATGGGATTTCATGGGATTGAATGGGAGTGAATAGTGATTACCATGACTACAAGACTACAAGATGATGTTTTTTTTTCCTGATTTTTCGTTTGTTTCATATGTCCAGGAACATGTGTGGGGACGTTTCGGGTGCAGGCTCAGAGACGGCAAGAACATTGGCGAGGCAGTGACTGCTGTGTGCCACAAGGCCGTGCAGACCGATGCCTGGCTGTTGAGGAGGGAACCTGACTGAAGCTGGGGCGATACCGAAGATACCGTTGGATTTGACCTAACAAAAATGGGAAGATTGTAAGACATTTGTGAAGTTAAACATGTTGAAAACAAATGAGCTGAGGATTCGAAAGACAACATTACTTGCCCCTTGGCGTCCTTATATCAACGACACTAGATACACATGAAGAAATTTCTGCATCAGCTGGCAAGTGGTCAGCTGACACTTCTACAATCAAAATGAGGTTTGCTGCAATGCTGCTGGTTTTGTTTTATGAAGAGTGGCAACATCAGGGTAGAGTCACCGTGACCGTGGAGGCAAGAGAAACGCTGGCCATAAACTGCACGAAGGGTTATCATTGGGTCTGCTATCGACTGAGGCATGGGAGTTCTCTTGTCCAGGGGCTCTTCGTCAGGGCTGGAGTTCAACCCAGGGCCTCTGACCGACATAGGCCAGGGAGACAAGATGGTCTGGCAGTCGGCAACTCCACAGAAGTTGCAAAAAATGATCATAGATGGGTGGTATTTGGGATTGGAACTTGTATAGACGTGGTTCCAAAGTATGTGGCCATTGGGTTTCAATCTCTGGATCTGGGAGTGGTGCGTCGTGGGCTTTCCAGCGTAACGGACCCCTGACTGGCGCAGGTAAGAAAGGTTTCCGAACAGCCTGGGCAGCCATGGCAGAGAAAGCCGGCCTGCCGGGTCCTTAAGGTGGAAGATATCAGGCCCTTATCTGCCGCATGTGCAGTCTGAACCCTACCCAAAGGTGTAGTTCAAATGAGTCCTGAAGAGTTCCGGGTGGCAGACCGGCAACTTGAGGTTTGGTTGAAACAGTTGACACAGTTGAAACAGTTGAAACCTAATTCTTCCAGCAACAACACCCTGCTGGGAAGGCCGAATATAGTTGATCAGGTCCTTGGTTGACGCAGTGATGAAGCGGTACGATGTCATCCAGGAGGAATTGAAGGCTGGGTGTTGCTGATACTTCATCATTCCCCTGGGAGCCCAGATGCTTTTCATATCTTTTCATCACACTTGTCAGGAGATGGACAGCAATTTAGTTTTGTGTTTGCTGAAGGTACCTTGGGCCACTTCTCGACACTGTGACTGTCCGCAGCATTTCGATCCAAGATAGCACGTCAGATACAAAATTGACCGATGTTTCAGGTATTTTACGGTGTCCCCAGTCGCTGTAATGCCACCAGCCTGTTCCATCAATCGGAAACTTCACCGTCCACCATGATGTGTTCCAAGACTGACTGGTTTCAAATATTTTCAAAAATTCTTGATTTGAGCTATATTTGAGATGATTGCCAATGATTGTATATATATATATACTATTCCTCATTGGGTTGAAACTAACCACCACAAACACATCAGAAAACCATGAGTGGATGACTGAGCCACACCTCCATTGATGGCAGCATGGCCTGGACAATCTGGCTCCACTGTGCTGTGTTTCTCGAGCCCTGAAGGTTTGGGAGGTGATGATTGCAGCAATCATGGCCCTTTACTCTTTTGTAATTTGATGTAAAGTCACAAGTTCTCATCAGGTCAATCATCAATCATCTATACACGGGCCATTTTGCAAAGCTGTGTTAGATTATATACTTACCAGAGGGTAGTATGACAATTGTTTTGACAATATGATGGGTTTACCGTGATTTAATGCAGATCTTAATCAGTTACTGCCGTCATTGCTATGATGGGTTCCTCTATGTTCCCAAGACTTGGTCGCTGAGGCTGATACCAGTGCTGGCCCAGCAAGATGCCTTTCATGACGAGGCAAGGGATGGCAAGTTGCAGATGACGGCCGAGGACGGGACTGGCTCAATGGACCCCCAAAAAAGTTGGAGCGTTAGTTGACGCAGGACGCACTGCCATCAGGAAAAACTGCAGTACGTAAAAGTGATTTTTGGGCGGAAAATTTGTTGGGTGGAAAATCCTTTTGATGAACCATTGGATTTTGTCCCTCCTGGTTTTGGACAAGACTTGTTGGGGATGCCTTTTTCGGAATGGAACAACTGGTGTTGGTTTTGATGGCAAAATTCGAATAGAAATGGAGTATGACCCCACGCTTTGATGAGTAAAGGCAAGGTCTCCGAGAATGGCTGCGGCTACCGCAGCGAGGATCGATACAGATACTGGGAGAAGACCTACAGCGATCCCCGAGCCGCAGATGGGAAGGATTGGTACGGCGCATGGGAAGAGTTCCAGATAGATGTGGCTGGACCGGCCTTCCGAAAGAGTGATGAGCCTTGGTGGAGTCAAGGTTCCCCCGCAGAAAGAAGAACAACATTATCAACGCTCCATGTCAACGGCTTGACATCCATGGTGTTGGAGCAGCGTTTTATATTCGTATAGATTCATTTGAATATGAAGACAAGAATAATAGAAAAATAGTAGTACTGACCAACACTACTATAGACTATATTATACTTTGGATATATATATATATGTATTAAATTTACATAATATATATATATATAGAGTTATGTTTATATTGGCATATCGTTTCAAACGGCCAAGATCTGTAGCATTTGGAGTTGGTCTCAGGAAATCCTGGTGGTGGGATGTGGCAACAGCAACCTCCCTTCAGACCTGGCCCAGCAGGGCTTCAGCGTAGTGGCCATGGATTACAGCAAGTGCCTTGGTGAAAAATGGTGAAAGGACGGAACATCGGAACATCCACCCGAGACTCCCCCACTTGCGGATGATTTTCCATGAAAACCCAGCATTTCCCCGGAAAAAAAAGGTTGGGCTTTCCTAGCCATGTTTGATTGGCAGAGGGTAAGGGAATTGGTTTTGGACAGGTAGGACACTGAGCCCAAAAACCCAACACGACTGATAGTCAAGATAACGTCCCACAGGTTAGTCTGAGATTTGATTTTGATCCACTATTCCCAGACTTGAATGAAGGGTATACAGGAATTCCCCATTTTCAACGGTAAGAAACCATGTTTTTCTGCAGATTTTCGCAAGTCCATTCGTCCATGATGGCTTCTAAATGGCCAACCCACATGCATCCAAGGAAGGTCATCAAACTCCAGCGCCAGCGCTTTCCAGACCTGAAGTGGGTTCACGCAGATCTGCGACGAATGCCCCGGTTCAAGGACAAGTCCTTTGATATTGTCATCGAGAAAGCATTGAAACTTGACCTTCATCCGAATCTCTCTTTTTTAGTCTTCTTTTCCCCTGTCATTTTTAGGGGGCTTGATGGATGTGTGCCCCAATGTCTTGACCACATTGTAGAACTGACAACATGCAGCATTGCATGTTTCATCCTGTTTGCACTTGTTTTTTGTTGTCGGGGTCTCTTTTGCCGCTGCTCTCTGCAAAAGCCTGCTTCTGGCTTGTTTGTTTTTGGCACTTACTGCCATTTGCTATCCAATCAACTGCAAGAAATCCAGTGTGTTGCAGTGGAGCAGGTCTACGGTATTCGGTTTGCGTTACATTCAATATTTCTCTGCACATCGCACTCAAGACAATTCCACTCAGGATGGATGGAGAAGGTTGGGTGTCCGTTTTTCAGGCGGTCTGAGGTGGTGTCAGCAATTGCCAGAATTGGCAGAATCCATTGACCTGCTTTGGTTTTGAACACCGTGCCTTAGGATGCCACCCTCCAGTTGAACACCAATAGAACACCAATAGATGTCCTATTCCACTGGTCAGTGGAGCAGAGGGGTATGCCCCAGACGTTGAAAAACTAATAGGATCTAAGAGGTAAATCATACAAAACCAACCGTAACCAACCTCTCCATTTACGCACTTCGACTGCTTAGATCCCCATGGTTTTGTCGAATCCCAATTTTCTTCAGCCCCTTCAGTCCAGGCGCCTTTCGAGAATGGCCCTTGGTGTTCTCTGAGATTTCTCGTGTGCTGCGGCCTGGGGGTCGTGCCTTAGTTGGACGTCAAGGGACCAAGGCTCAGTTATTTGTCTATGTCCGAAGGTAGATCCGTAGATGAGTTTATCCAAAAATGGTCGGGTTCAGATAAATTTGCGACTTTCATAGGAGAAATGATGATCATCAACTAAAAGCTTCTTGGGTAACACATGTTTCGACAAATCCAGATACATAGATCGATCGCGAGATAGATCCGCCCCAGTTACACAGTCATAATTTCTCCAGGGGTTGGGTGGTGGGGTTGAGGCCTGACATTGTGAGATGCCACACAGACTCATCACAGCATGTCAAGTTTCGGCGGATCCTTCACTCTAAGAAAGGTGAATTGAAATTTTTGTCACCCAGCATGGAGTTTGGTTAAGCATTGGCGAACCATCCTTAAATACTGATGCCGGAATTTTCCCGCCCTGTGCCTAGGCTTCATTTCCATATCTTTGGGACAGCCGGAGGAGTTGAACACGGAGCTCTTCTTTCGAGTCTTAGTCCAAACCGGGGCCAAGCAGTGGAGCAAACAAGGGAGGGATGTGAGCATAGCGGTTCCCACACGGAAGAGAAAAGTTGCAATGAGGTAAAACTATGTACTGTAGGATTATGTAGGATTAATGCTGATCAACTTTGGCAATAGGACAAGAATTCATATTTGACCACTCTCCCCTATCCATAGATACACTTGTCCATTTGGATGAGGAAACACAGCAATGACCCAGAGAGTTGGGGTGCAAAAGTTCAAAGCATCAAAAGCATTGCAGAAACTTTTCTGTAGGTGCTCTCCCAAGTCAAGCAAGCTTGTAGCAGTATGTGTTTAGGTGGTCAACCTCTAGAACAGGAAAACATAGCCAAGATCCCAAAGAGAATCAGAGAGGCGCGGCAGAATCTCCTGAAATTTCACTCTGGCGTGACTCTTCAACTGTAGGGGTAACTACAGGACGTTTCAAGATTTAGCTGCGTTGATATCGACGTGAGTCTTTTCTGCCATGGGCCATGGTGGAAGCTGTGCGAGGAAACTCATCCTATGGCTGGACAGTTCAGTATGCCTTGAGCTATGATGACTACTATGCGGATGCCTCAGTAAGAATGATGGTCCAGACAATGCCGATTGGAATCAAGTGGCACCAGTATGCTCATTTCTTTTGGAAGGATTTTACTGGGGCATCCCTAAAATTCATAGAATCCAAACCAAACAGTTTATTGAAAGAATCTGCATCGACGCAGTAAAAGCCAAACACTCGCTTTCAAATCCCGATTCTTTCCTCCGCCCCAGGTCTACACCATGACCAAGCACCCTGAAGCGCAGCCCACCCCCGAGCTTTAGGACGCCCCAGCGGCAAGGAAAAAAAGATGCACTGCATGGGATGCGCCCCCAAGCCACGGACTTTACCGTCATCAATTTTGCTACATTTTAGATATTCACCGATCTTGACCATCCATTGTTGTGTACCACACCTACGAACCATACCCACACGAGTCTGTCCTTTTCTTGGCCTGCAGGCATCTCCCACAGCTACGCTCAGGGAGGAGTAACTTGACGTCAATGGGATCCGTGAGTTTACGAGATGCTGCCTCGTGCATCATATCTGACAGCTTTTGAGGAGGGAACGAAAACTGGCAAATCCTCAAAAATTGCGTTTTGGGTGATAGAAATTAGATGAAATTAGTAGAAATCATCCCGAAGCGGTAGGTTTATTATTGGGCACACCACATTGCATAACATGTTGCTAGTGGCCGTCCTTGTCGGCCCTGAGGCTGTCGAAATTTGGCGGTACCCCGCCAGAGGACAACAAAAAGCAGTGGCAATGACCTCGGGATGTAAATGACCCAATATCATGAAGGATCCGAAGGATCCCCAATGTGTCTTTAAAGAAGGAGCTGGTGACAATGGCCGTGGTGTAATGCTGCGGGGAATTGGGGTGACACGAGATGCCCCCAGGTTCGAGAAGTGGCTGGCAGGGTTACTTGGTGAGTTTTCGGCCTGGAGAGGTTGGATAGGGGTCTTTGGTTCAGTATGCTGTTGCTGTTTGCGCCGCTTGGAAGCTGGAGGCTTCTGCTGTCTCCCAAGCTGTGCTGGTGGGTCTCAGGTTGCCCGAAGAGAAGGAGACGGGCCCTGGCGGCATGGACATGGAGAGTCTCGGCACAGAGCGAGTGCGAGGCTTCCAAACTGGGACCGCATCACCGTTCCAGATCCACAGGTCAGGAATGGCCAACCAGCTGGGGAATGTTCTTGGAGATCTTGGAGACTCCACTTATTTTTTTTTGGATAAATCATAAATCATGATAAATCCAATGAGCCACCAAGCACCGACCTCCGGGATGACCATTGAAGCCGAGGACGATTCAAAACATGATGGGAAAAGGTGGAGGGGCAGGAGGAGCCAAGGCGGGGTTGGTCCGGGTATCTTAGGGATGACTAGAGGAAAACCCTGTTTTGCGGACTGTGGTGACCAGGGTTTCTTCAACAGATCCAATGATTGTGAGTGGAGACGTAGAGTTGGACCAACCTCAATCATTAGCAATGAGTGCTGCACACCGGAATTGGGCAATGGAGGACCACACGAAGCTGCATCATTCTTGATGGTTTGACCAGCCTTGCAAGTCACCCCGAAGCATTTTGCCCGCAGGGCGCAGGGAAGGGTAAAGGCTACTCAGAGAACCAGAACTCGGAAGAGGGTGAGAAGGAGGAGGCAAGGATCATTCGCAGTGATTATTGTTTTCTTTAAAGGTTGTTCTTTTTGTCCATGCATGACTCAAAAATGATTTTTAAATACAAGTGATACCATTGATTCCTTGGACTCATGACTCTTCGCGTTTTCTGAAGGATGGATACACGTGGAGCCAGAAAGGTCCGTGCCTCAGTGCCCTTTCTGCCACGATGCAAAGAATCTCTCCGTTGACCCAGGTGAGGAAGTTCAGATTGCCTTCAACCTGTCAAAGGCCGCATCCAAAAAAGATGTGGGGAGCCCCGGGGAGCCTGGAAAAAGAGCCAAGAAACAAATGGAGAACTTCGAGGATTGGCTTTGAAGGGCTTCCCCTGGGATCCTTGAAAGTGTCGCCTCAGAACGCTAATCAATATATTTGGCAGAATCCCACTGGTGGTTTAAAACTGCGATGGACTCACCCACATGGTCGGTAGATTCTCCCCTTTGATCTCAACCGGCCAAACTGGCACACTCTGTGAAATCAAACATGGAATCTTACAGCCATGATCCCAGAATTAGTTGATATAAAGTTTAAGATGTTCAAACTGAAGGGAGGGAACCGGAAACCCAAAAATCAATATTATAGTTGATGGGAACCACCAGGTCGCCAGGTTTTCCGTGCCCCCTTGCGAACAACTCCATGATAGCGAGATCCACCGCAGTTTTTGCTCTGAGGTCAAAGTGGTCTTCAAACAAACCTCCATCACTGTGCAAGCTAATGGCCCTTTGGCAGAATTAACCACACAAGTTGAAATTTAGCATATCGTGAATGATTGGTCCTAAAACGGGATTCTACCAGCAGAACTGGTGTTTCCAGAAACGGGCAATTCGCCAGCAGAAATGAGGAGAAAGCTGCTCAAACATGGCTGGGGAATCCTCATGACCTCAAAACCACGCATCAAATTGGCATTCTTTTGATTTTCAAGATGGATAAAAAATGATGGTTTAAGCGATAACCCCTGGATGATAAGGTTCCAGTTGCAGACCAGTGCCTCGAGGTCAAACCTTGCTGGATGGAGCTCTGAATGGCAAGGTGGAGACAGAGGATTGCACCTGGTGCTTGGTGAATGGTGGAACCGAGCTGAATGTGATGCTCACCAAGCAAAACGCCGCTGGGCCAGATGTGGAGTTGTGCTGGTGACCTTTCGGTGGCAGCTTATGAAACAGTACATGAATCAATGGATATTGAGCGTTGCTACTAGAAAAATGCAAGTCAAGCCTCAGTGCTCAATATATACAAACTTAGACTTCAGATCTTCCAACATGTCCAGATGTGCCAGACTCGTCCTTAGGAGTCGGACAAATGGACGGCCTTGTTGAAGTGACCGCCGCTTTTTTCGGCGCGGGGAAATGCGATGCCAAAGGTTTTGCACCGCTCCGCGACGCCACAGTTCCAGCTAGGTGGGAAAATGAGGGCTGCACCAGCGGGGTGATCCCTTGAGCATTTGAATCACATTCAGATCATTTTTTTAATGACATGCATTCGGCGAGTGTTTGCATTTTTTTGGTTTCACCTCCTGTGACCTCATCGTTTCGCAGTTGGGGCTCGGAAAAAAAAAGCCCTCGATCGCCCTGGTGTCTGCGTCATGGCTCGTGGACGCAGCCGGTCAGACTCCCGCAGCCGCTCCCGGGGCCGGGGCAAGGGAGGCCGTGGTGATGACCAGGAGCACATCCAGCAGATGGTAGATGAACGTCAAGCCGCACGGCGGGACCGCGATTTTGACAAAGCAGACCGGATGAGGGAGGAGCTGAAGGAGCTTGGAGTCCGAATAGATGCTGGGCTTGAAGATCTTGAAGTTGAAGTTCATATTCTTATGGTGATGTCTCGGGGATGCACGATCCAAAGAGGAAATATCCACATCATAGTTATCCATAGTTTAAGGGAATCTGTTCGAGGAGAAAGACTTTTTATTCTTTGGCGGGAGAAATGCAGCAAAGCTAAGGATGATACTCAACTCACATGGAATGCTCCCGGAGGCTTGCGAGGTGTGGTGAACAATCCAGGTGGAAAAGGACCCATAGAGAAGCGAGATGGTGACTGGATTTGTCGCAGCTGCGGCAAGCTGGTCTTTGCAACCAAGGAGTGACCGGGAGCTGCAGCAAATGTGATGGGATTAGATTTTGCGCCATTGGATGGACATGGATGGACTATCTGCTTCTATCTGCTGTTTGTGTTTGTGGGATTTTAAAATCCAGTCGTATCAACCATGTTCATCAAGGATTCTTTTCTGCAGCTGTCTTCACGCGAAGCTAGCGACAGAACTTTGCAGAGTAAAGTCAGTGGAGTGGATGGACTCGGACCTTCAAGTCACTCCAGCATAGAGGAGGATATCAGCATACATCAGCGATGTTTTTTCGCACGGGAATGTTCTATTCAGCATATAACTGGCCCAAGAAAGAGAGTACCCGACTTATTTCTACTTATTTAGCATGTATTATACCTCAATTGTCTTTGGCTCGACCTACTAGGGAGGAAAACACCACTAGAATAGTAGATGATTGATCTTTTCCCCATAGCTTGGGGCCCATCCCAGACCCAACCTGGGTAACCTGCACTTGGAAGTGCACTTCCGGTTGTAAGTGGATACAACTATATACAACTATGATATAACCATAGTTCTAGGGGCCCCATATCCCAACTTATGGAGGTTAGAATTCCATAGTTATACCCAGTAAGAAAGTTGACCACAGCTACGACTCCACCTCAGTTGTTATGCTACTATCGTTTTACTTAGGTTATTATCATAGGTATCATAGTTGTAGGGCTTAAAATCCCATAGTTATACCCATTAGATAATAACCACCATAGTTATAGTTACACACTGATATACCATTCCAAATGGATATATTCATACATAACTATAAAACAGTACTAAAACAATATCATCATAGATGTATCACCATAGTTATTGAAAAACCCATGATACCGTTGTAAAACCAAGCCCTGGGGGCCCTGGCCGCAGGATGTTTGCTTCTCCTGCGGCGCTCCCCGCGACTCCGGCGGCTCGCGAGGCGGCCGCGACCGCGGCCGCGACCGCCGCCGTGACGACAGCCGTGGCCGTGGCCGACGACGGGACCGGCGTGGAGGAGGGCGTCGCCGTCGCGACTACGAGTCTGACTACGTGCCTCGGCAGCCACATCAATATCCAGTAATCAATGGGAAAATCATGGGAAAATCATAGGAAAATCATGGGAATATGAGGATTGGATGGGTGTTCACCTATGTGAAAAATATGGTGATTTGAGGGGGTTTGAATGGGAAACCCCCTATAAATGGAGGTTTTTATGGGACAATAACTGGCGGCCAAAGTTTGCATATATTCCCATATGCTGGGCCTCCATGAAATCTGCCTACTCCGCGACGCACCCATTGAACATAGTAACAGAGAATATCACAAGAATGCAGATATGGACAACTAAGGACTATTCTGAAGATGATCGCCGTTGAGACCTGAAGGAGAGAGGATGAGAAAGGGTAGAATCATGGAATGGTGAAGGGCATTGCTTCTTGAAGCCCTACTGAGTTGATGGACGGGATTTAGCCCGATATTAACAAACACACCGCCTCAGGGAGAGATTGATACGAGCGCAATACTACGGAAAAAAGGAAGGAACTGCAAGCTGGTTGGTGCTGCACCTTTGGATATTTTGTTTGGAATGGCAGCTGACAGCTGCAGTTGCATTTGGTCTGAAATTGATGACATGCAGCCCATTCAGACCCGTCAACAACTTGCGCGCTTTCCTCAGTGTCAAACCTTCTCGCTGAAGAGTCATGGCAATGTAGCGAGCCCCTTTGTAAAGAGCAAGTACGAGCCGAAAACCGGTGAGGAATATCCCTGCAGGAAGAGATGTGCAGGATAAGATAAACAACCAGCATAGGCCCGCAAAGATTTAGGACAGACAGCGCAGTTCGCCTTTGTGTTTTGGGGCAGCCAACATGAACCGCAACCAACACAGCAGAATCAGTGATCCCCAGCCCCTATGGGGGAGCCGCCAGCTGCAGAGGGGCCAGCCGATGAGGACTGGACCAACTCCGACTTCGACTTTTGGTCCACAACCACTTGATCAGACGGAAAATCCATGAAAACCCGCCATGTTGTTTGTATCCTGTGGTATTCCAACATGACACAGCAAAACCCATCATCCACCTCCATGATTTTCCCATTGCCCATTTAGCTTGGGGATTTTCCAAGATTCTCCCATGAATTCCCCAGCCATGTTACCGAACTCACCCAGGAGCCTCTGGCAGGCGACCTCCATCTGAGCTGCAAGGCTTTCAAAGGCCGCCAGCGGCAGAGATTCCTTAGGGTTCGTAGTCACATCCAAAAAGTGGAATGCTAGCTTTCTACTTTTTTTCTTGTTTGGAAACTCTCTCTCTCTCTCTCTCTCCCATGAATGTATATTAGTGTATATACATGTATATACTATACATCTATTTATTCATCACACGTAAACCCACCGCAGCGTCTTTCTCCAGGTCAAGAGCCCCAGCAGCTGGAGCACTGGCTGCGAGAGGTCCTTTCAAATTTGCTGCAGAAAATGGCCAGCCATCCTCCTAACTAACACGTATAGTGTGGTGAACCCAACAACAACAACAACAACAACCACGACAACGACAACGACAACGACAACGACAACGACAACGACAGCGACAGCGACAGCAACAGCAACAACAACAACAACAACAGTAACAGTAACAGTAACAGTAATTCTAAGAATAGTAAAACTTGTAAAAATAGTAATCACATGTGATCATTACAATGATAGGGCATAGATTGAACCCGCAAATGATAGGGATGCTTTGTGGATTTCACCACAAACATATGGGGAGAATGGATGGTAAGGTGGTAAACAAAATAATGCACCTCCAATAGGGCAATTTACCACCTATTTCTGATAACATTTGGGAGGGTTGATGACATTGGGTTTACCGTGCTAGACCCCGCCATGACTAGGGGGTTGGAAGACAATTCTTTCCTCTTTGAGGTATGGTATAGCTGGCCATTTTCCACAAGACTAGTGGGCCAACCCCAAACAGAAAACTTGATGCTTGTTGGACTGCAAGCTTGGTCAAGAGTCTGATCTTGTGTCACATGCTTTTTCCGTGTCAGGCTGGCATCTGCGTGACCAAAATCAAGAAGAAACGGTTTGATGCCTAGGGAGTGTTGCCGTTCCCCTTATCATCCAGACCTTGTGGTCAGTGCCCAGATGAATCAATGGATGGGTGGATAGCCTGAGGCCCTGGCCCTTTGCCTTTGTAGCGGTGGAGGATCCGGAACAGCTGCAGAGCCAAGAACTTTGCTTCAAAAAAGCCAAGGTTCAGGCGAGGGCCCCAGGGAGGCGCCATTCTTGATCCTACTTGGTGATGGATGTTGGCATGGTGGATGTTGGGTCATGTGAAAGTTATGGCACTTGCAAGACACTCAAATGCATCAGAACGAAACAATTCTACTTACTTATATATACACAACAATTCTCAGAGAAATCAGGCACCCTTGTTTTGAAATCAGGAAGAAGCATAAATAAATCCATCGAATTTCAAGTGCCAGGTTGAGTTTCCAGAAATCGATCCGTGATTCTGTCGACGTTTCACCGCACGAAACGTGGCGAGGTCAAAGCTGGCTCTGGTCGTCCACAAGGGGCGAAAGCGCGGGACCAAGACATAACATTGAGAGAGAGATGAGAGGAAAAAGAACAGTATGTATCTTTTGTTAGAAGCAGCCTTGTAGACTTTCTATTTTTATTCTATTTTATGCTATTTTATGCTATTTTCCAGATATGATGTGCCTATTGAATTGTGTCTGTGCATATTGTCGAATCACATGCAGCTCATCACTTTTTGGAGTAACCCCCCTCGTCAATTAATTGTGATTAAATCCGGGGTTGAAGATGGCCATCCTTTCGTACCCGCTGGTCACGCTGGTCCAAAACAGGCTGGCCAAAAGAGACCGGCCGAAGATGAATCGCTGGGGGACCTCAGATCTTAGGTCCACGGATGGGGCGACCCCACGAAGCAAACCTTTTGAATTTGGCAGGGCTTGGCTGGTGGCGGCTTGGAGGTTGATTTGTGGCTTGGAGTTTGAAGGATTTAAGTACCAATTCCTTCTTGGAGTTTCAGGCCTGGCTAACTTGCACACGTGCGCAGAGCGCTGCCGGATGCTGGCTTCTGAGGGGTCCGGACAAGAAAAAGAACCGCCCCGGCGAGAACGAGATCCCTTCGCTCAAAGAGTTGAGGTTGGATGGTGGGATCGGTCTGTGAATCCGGTGGTCAAAGCTAGCTTTCCAAAGTGACTGAAGTCCAAATGCTAAAGATAAAGTCTGAAAGTGTGTCTCAATGTGGATACGGGACTGTCTCCGATGTGTGTCAAAGGATACAAATCTGGTTGGTTCGTTCAATTTCTCTCCATCCCCGAAATACTCCAAAATCCTCAAATATGTTGAAATATGGCATTGTGGCCGCTGGGGGCATAGCACTTTACCATCCGAAGACGAAGACGAATTCCGAAGACTAATTCCTTTTAGTGGACCACCGAAGACGCGAAGACGAATTCCGAAGACGAATTCCCCGCAGACGATTTCCCCCCGAGGACGAAGTCCCCTCCGAAGACGAATTCCGAAGACGAATTCCCGCAGACGAATTTCTCCCTGAAGACGAATTACTCCGAAGACGAATTCCCCACCGAAGACAAATTCCAAAGACGAATTCCCTGCTGGAAATTCGCCCCCGAAGACGACTTCCTTCCCGAAGACGAGTTCCCCCCACCTGGCGTCCTGCACTTTCAATCATGACAATTGAAACGGCCTCCGGCGCCAGGGGCCGTTTCTATGGATTCAGCGCAATCTTTTACACGAACCTTTATGAAGCCCAAACCACGGTTAAAAGATAACCAATGCGGAATAAAATTTTGAACAAAACATAAGCAACATTTGCATCAACATTAAGTCATTTTAAAGCAAATCTTGAAGTGATTCAAAATTTTTCAACTTAAATAAACAAGCAAAAAAGCGCACCTCCAATAAGTTTCAACCGAGAAACAAACTTCCAAAAGTTAATCTTTAAAAAAAATTAGCGAACCCCAAACCCATTCCAGTTTTTTGGAAATTATTAAAAAAATAAATAAATAAATAAATACATATATATATAACACATTTAAATTTTAACTAACTTCCACTAAGTTGCAAATGAAACCGAAACTAAATCCTAAGCCAAACTCAAGTGTACACCCCAAGGCAGCGCCAACCAAGCAGCTAAACTAGCTTTACATACACCAAAAACAAACCATAAAACACCTGATAAAACCTAAGCCGGCCTTAGGTAAACCAAAAGGCGCGTGGAAAACGAAAGAGACCCTACACCCAAGCCATACGAAAAGAGGTGACTCCAAACGAAACAGAGAAGTTGGAACGAAAAGGGGTGACTTAAAACAAAAGAGATGAAAGAGGCAGGACCTAAACTTATAAGGGAAAGACCTGAAACGAAAGAGGAGGCTTCAAAACGAAAGGACGACAGGAAAGGGAACGTGGCGTCAGGAGGGATTGGGCGCCAGAGGGGAATGTGGCGTCAAGGAATGTGGCGCCAGGGGAATGCGGCGTCAGGGAATGCGGCGTCATGGCATTTGAGAATGTGGCGTCACAATGTGGCGTCACAATGTGGCGTCACAATGTCGTCAGCGTCAGGCACTAAAGTGCTACAGTACACCATCTGCGGGACCCTGAAATATGGGACGATTCATCCAAATAGACCCTTGCATGATTTTAGTGTCCGAACCCCCCCAACAGTTTTTGCCTTTCACCTGCCGTCCACAGGGATCGCATCAAGACGGGGAAGAAGAGCTTCACAGGAAATGCGTTGGAGAAGAGCGCGCCGCTCATCCAGTCCCTGGGCCAGAGATACGACTGCGATGGATGAAAGTGGTTGGGGTAGTTGGGGTGTATAACTTGGAAACTTAACGAAGGGTTTAACGGCTTGACTGATCCAAAACAAGAGGTGGTTGAGCGCCATTTTGTTTACATGGGCATTGTTGGAATCAGATTCTCTTATTGGGATCCAGCTTGCCCAGTGCTCCCTCGGAGCACCTCATGCCCGGCCCAAGTATGGGGGTGCCAGACCAGCCAGAAGGTGGGACTACGAAACGCAGCTTAAGATGAAGGCACTGCGAGCGTCGTGTCCTTTACTTGGATGATTTGGATGATCCTGAAAGTTAGGATCCCTGGTTTTGACTGCTGGCTCTACATGAAATCTACTATACGCATCTATACGCCATTATTTGCTAGTTGTAAGGGGGTTTTGCATCCCAGTTACCACAACTCCAAAGTCCTCACCCAGCCGCGGCAGCACGGCTACGTCAAGACGGCGGTGCGGTCCTTCGTCAAGCTGGCGACCAAGCGATGTCAAAAGCTGGGACGAGAGCTGCCAAAGTGGTGCTCTAAGGCTGGGTGCGCTCCCAGGAAAACCTCCCAGGGAATTTGGTGCGGTTTAACCATGTTTAGCCAACAAAATTCAGGTTTAGCCCACTAAGATCTGGTTTAACCAACAAATAACAAGGTTTTGAACACATTTTAGACCAACAAAAACTGCGGGGGATCATGGCGATTTATCATATTGAGTATGTCGCTGTCCCACGGGTGTTGGTTGATTGATAGTGGGAGCACCCCTTGGATGCGCAGGCATGGTCTCAAGCCAACGGTGCTGAGCCGGGCTGCTGTTGTTGGGACACTCAGGGTGCGGCAGGAAGCCATGGGTTTAATGTGGTTTCAAAGTTTTAACCAACAAACATGGGGGTATCATCAACCAAAATGGGAATATCATGCCAGGCACGGGGGATGCGCACCTCAATGAGGAAAATGATGATACACCATGAGATTTCAAATTACCTTCTTCATTCAGATATTTTCAGACCAACCCAGGTCTCTGAGGTCCAAAATTCAGAACTGGTTGATTTTCCTTGGAGATGTGGGTATTGGCCGACTATTGACCCCAGAAATTGGACAAGGTCCTTTGGATTTGCCCATTGGAGCACCTGAAGGCAGCCTGAGGTGGGGATAGGATGGATAGGGCCCTGGGTGGCTTCCAATTGCCATTTGGTGGTACCCTCTGGTAATTTCACATGGTAATGGAACATCCAAACTTTTAATGGATAATCATCTCTAAATAGGTGATTCCCCATGCCAGGTTAGAATGCTGGAGTGACCCAGTTGGATGAGACTGATGAACTATGGGCTATGGCCTTTTTCAAGCCGCTTCGCACCTGGTTTCGTGGCCCTTTCACACTCAAGCCGCGGCATGTGTTGGTTGTTAGGGGCCACAAAATGTCACAAAAGCTGCAGGGCGGCCCCCATGAAGTCATCAAATCAGCAGTCACCATGGGACAAGCTGAGACCAAAGGAAGCTGTTCACAGCACCTTTCAGCCGTGGTGGAGTCAAGTCGGGCCATGTTGATTTAGCGGCGAAGATGCAGGCCAAGGACCGAAATATCAGACACTGCCAACGTTTTTCGTTCTTTTGTGGTTGGTAGTTCTCACGATGCAACAAAACTTTTAAAACACAATCTCAGCCTCAGCCATGTTTTGGATGACGATCCATAGTGACTGAGTCTTTTTTGGGGATGGATTGAAACGACCAACATGTTTCTGGTTTGTTCATTTTTGTACGTACAAAGAGGTATAGAGAAGTTACATGAAGTTACTCTGCATTTCCTCGTGAATATCCAGCTGCCCTGACAGTTTTCTCCAGCTGAACTCCAGGAAGTGACGCATTCGGACACCGCCGGCTCAGTGCCTTGAGGATTCCATCATTCCCTTGTGTGGGTCGCCCAAAAGATATAGCAAGGCAGTAATTTTGGGGATGGTTTCTTAATGTTTCTTATCTATTTGCCAAATTAATTTGACTTCTGAAGTTGCTTTGCTCCGAAGTCTTCTTCTGGCCGATTGTGTCACTGGGGTGATTTCCCTGACATGTCCTGACTGCAAGCCATGCTGCATGGTCAGATATTGGACAATGATTTTTTGATATGTTTTGATTGGATATAGATGATATAGATATGTTGTCCCGCATGAATTGATATTCGGTCGTTTTTTAAAAGATGTGATAACTCAGAAACCGCGATCCGATACCCTCTAGTAATTAAACATACGGACAATCACCAACTTCAATCAAAAGAATTATCTCCTGTATAAATATGTTGGCCGCCTTTTTCAACTTAAATTAGCAGCGGGTAAATCTTATTCCCATAGTGTCTCATTATATCTTCATTGACTCCATCTATATAAATCCCATTAAATCAAGATTTTTGTTGGTAAAATCAACCCCCATGAATTTTCCTTGGTTAAATCCCATTCCATCACTATTTTTGTTGGTTAAATTCCATTAAATCCGCATTTTGTTTATTATATATAAATCCCATTAAATCCCAATTTTTGTTGGTTATCCATTAAGTCACCACTTTGTTGGTTAACCCCCCATTCACGGTGGATAGCTACATATGACCTCACTTTGAGGTGAAGTGTCTTCGCACCTTGGTCGAGCAGTGTTGGTGTTGGTGAAATGGTTGGGAAACATTCTTGCCAAGTCAACATAAGATCGGGTTCTTAAGGTCATGAACCTTCACGGTGCCATTCAATCAACGATGTACTTCTTCATCTGACTCCTTAAGGTATTGATCTGACTTCTTAATCTTCTTAAAGAAAAGGGTGCGTGGAATCAACGATGGACATGACGAGGTTTCACAGAAGCGCGTGTTTCTCGTGTTTTTTTCCTGGAATGGCACACTGGGCGTGGTGGCATCTCCAAGGCTTCACTGAGCCAACGTCCATCCGTTTGCGGTTCTTCAACTTCAATATGGCCAATATGGTGCCCTGGCAGCTTCCAGTGCCGCGATCCGTCGCCGTGGCCTAGACATGGATAGCAATAATTGATAATAATTGGAGTTGAGGAAAACATCAAGTTGGAAAACCCCAAGGGGGACAAGGGAAACTCCCTAGGTTCGAGTTGAGTTGGACACTTAAGTCACTTAAGCCTTAAGTTGTATAATTCCAATTTTTTTTTGTTAATCTCAACTTTTCTCACGATGCTGACTGAGGCTGCTCTGGATCCCTTCGTAGGGATGCCTCTTGCCGATGAAGTTTTGATGGGTTTTATCGGGTGGATGGAGCCATAGCAGCCTCCAACATGCTGTGAGATGTGGGATCCGGGATGGGATATGTTTTTATGTTTTTTTTTTGGGATGCATACATACTGCACATAACATGTGCACACACACAGAGACACATGATATAATTATATATATATGTACAGTACGTATATCCGATCATATACATTCCTTCGGCCCTTGAATGGCTGCCAAAGGCATACACTTTCTTGCTGCCGGCAGACCACCTGTCAACTCTCATTAGTTGGGTGGGGACATCAGAAGTTCTCACCCTCCATGGAGCTTCCTACTGCCAAGGTTAGGGCAGTTCCTGTCGAAGCCCTTTGCGGATGCTTCGAAGGTGGATGTGACCTTTGTGGCCTTGACCGAGGTCGGGATATGATGAAAACTCAGCAAAATCAGATGTGATAATTTGATTCGATCTTTTATTTTTTTTTTGGACGTTGCGTGAGAAAATGCCACCAAGCACGGTATTTTTAAAGGGTCCCATAGTCCCATCACCCTGAGACCCAGTGGGTCCCTTCGAGGCCCGTTTCAAGATGCGGGACTTTGTGAAGGACCAGCTGGGGACCTGGCGCCACAACGTGCCCGAATCTGGCATGGACCCTTGGCGGGTGCTGTAGGGTGTGGTGCTTGGGTCAGGGTCGTTAGGGTCGTCAGGGTCGTCAGGGTCGTTAGGGTCGTTAGGGACGTTAGGGTCGCTAGGGCCTAGGGGCTGGTGATAGTCCCATGTACGATTCATAATTTTCCCATCTCATGGATCAATTTCTGGGGTTGGGCTTCCAATCCAGGTGAGTTTGCAATGGACCATGGCACCATGGAGTTGAATATCAGCCGCGGTCTGAGGACACATTACTCCACCGTGATGCACTGAAGAAAAATCCCACTGCGTGGCTTGGCTTAGGGACAAAATCAGGAGTTTCGGAAGTCGCAAAGCACTACGAGGGGTATGCGATTGCGCTCATTACACATACTACACGAGGATAGGTCCAGACTGCAGAGACCGCACGCTTTGGATGAACTCGTGCGTTTGCGGGTTACAGTAGAGGTCTTAAAATCTGACCCCTAGCCACAAAGATGAAGGCAAAAGATATTCCATGACCAATACTGATGGTTGCTCAGCTGGCTTTCAGGCACCTCCCAGGAGTTGCCGATGATTCAGAAGCGGGTTCATTGATGTCATTGATAGTATCAGCAAGCACTACATTTTTTCGTTCGGGGCATATGATTCTTGAGCCATTCCCAAATGACCAGGGCGTCCAATCCTCGGGTTAGGAGAAACCAGAAACTTACCACCTGTCAATTTTGCAATTTAAATTCATTCAGAAGTCAAGCACATCCCCAGTTTGGAGGGCTTCAACTCCCATTAGCCGCCAAGGACTTGGAACCCTTTCACCTGGTGCAGGACGTGTGGGATGGGGGATTGCAGGATGATTTGGAGGTGAAAGGATGGCAATCTGTAGTCATTTTATCCTAGTCTTAGGAGGTTGTTGGAACATGATATTTTGTTCCACCTGCTCCAGGAAGAAAGTGGTGCAGCACTGCGTAGGAAATGCCGGGAGCCTAGCTGTTTGGTGGCGATCATATCCCATGGCTGTGTGGTTCAGTGAATGGATCCCAGGTGAAGACGGTGCTTGGCTTTCGCAAGGAAGCCTTCAAGAAACTTGGAGGACAATTGAAAAGGCCTGTCTGAAAATGTGGGGAAAACCCTAAAATGCAATGGTTTGAAGTTTAACACCTCAATTTCCCTCATGATCTTATGGCTATGCTAGGGGTGGTATTATACCTGATTGGCAAACCTCAAACTATGACCATTCCATCCACTAGAAAGGTTAGTTGCTGACAACGAACTGAGGAAGGAAGAAAGAGATGATCAACTCTTTGGGACCTTCACCTTTAATCCAGAGAAGGTGCGGGCGTCCCAGGTGGTCGTCAGAAAAGCTGGAAATACCCCAAAACCTGAAGGACTGAAGGATGTCGGCAAGTGAAGTTTGACTGGAGTCCAGTAGTTTGCCTCTTCCAATTTTTCATTTTTTTAATCGTGAAATCATGAAATCCAAAGTTGCGCTGATCAAGTCCAGGCTCTTGTTGCGTTCCATGTCACTTGGCAGGGGAAACCAACGAACTGCATGTTCGATCCACCGCTGCAACCCCAACTGCCAGCCCTGTAGGCGTTCCTGGGCACCAGCATTGTGCGGGACGATGGGTTGAGGCTGTGCTTTTTTGGAACCCACTTTCCCATGCAGCGGCTGCAGAGCGTCTTGGTGAGCAACAAGATCAACGACTCAGAAAAGCTCATGGTGGCCAAGATCGAGTGCCCTGGTGATTTGGTAGTTGTCCACGTTTGAGGGATGGCTTTCCCGGCCCCCAAAGATGCGAGACAAGCCAGGTGGGATGGGTAGTGCTGCTGCGAAAAACCTTGCATTGTGCCAGTGGTAGGTTGACCTTCACATGGCGTCATTTGGACCAGGTACGCCAGGGTCTTGCGGGAGGTACTGTGCAGGGCGGCCGCTTGGAATTTCAGCCACAACACGGTGCCTGACTCAGACGTCAGATGCCTTTCAGATGCTGGGGGTATGATGAGGATGATGGTGATGATGGTGGTGGTGGTGGTGATGATTGTTATTATATGTTATTATTACTATTATTATACATGTTTTAAAATTATTCTCCACATCTTCCCGTGGCAGTCGATCCTGCATCCCAGTGAAAGGTCCCGTTCCTTTCCCATTTCCCAGGCTCTCCGTGTCAGGTGATTTTCGTCCAAGGCGACCTGAACAGCCGCACCGTCTTTGATCATCACGAGATTGGCAGCCAAGCCAAGGACGTGCTCTTGGAGGCGCCATGGATGCCATGGCTCAAGCTTTGACGCACAGCCAAATGTGGAGCTTTACTGCTAGAAATGCCCAGAGTTCAACTAGTTCAACCACAATTTAAACATATTAAAACCCTACAAAGAGCCCTACAAAAGGAATGATAGGAATGATAAGGAGCTCCTGTAGATGCAGCTCCGGCTAGGTGTTAAAGGATACAGCCCTCATGGCTGCGATGACCAGCGACTTGCAACTCCCAAAGGGCCGCTGGCATGAGGCTTCTCGGGAAGAAGTGGGTTCCCATGCAGGCCATAGATTTTGTATGATTTTGGTGTTTTTTTTGTCCTTTTTCTATTAGTTAATTATGGTGAATCCATCATTTTTCGCTGTTTAAACACGTTTAAACCACGGCAGCAGCGCAGCAGCTGAGGTTGTTCCCTTCAATGGGGTGAATGAGATGCCCGTGACATACAAGGCGGCGGCAGCTGACACCACCAAAGGTAAGAGTTCTACAAACCATACTTTGGGTTGTCTCAACTGGAAGGAACATCATATTTTTAGATCTTTTTTATTTAGATCTTTTTTATTCACTACGCATATTCAATCATACTTACTGTAGAGAAAAACATCCGTTCAATTTGAAGCTGTTTTTTTTGGGGGCATTACCTGCAATCAACTGCTGCTGGAGGTTGATCCAAAGCCACTGGGCTGCAGGGGTAATCTGGGTCCCTGGGGCTGGTTGCTGCAGGTTGCTCAATCGACGATTAACATGCCTTAGCCTTCAAATGGACACGTGCCATTTCCAAAATGGGCACTTTGTCTGGCTATCCGTATTTTCTTGGATGCACCCTTGATTTGTTTGTTTTTGGACTATTCAGCCGCACAAAATGGCCTTAGCAGCCCTTTCGTTCAGGTGTGTCCCCTTGTGATTTTTGCCCCCGCGTTCTTCCCAGGATGTGCATTCAGAGGCAGGTCACCGTTGGTGACATTCTGAACCGCGTGCACGCTGCTTGGCGGCAGAAGCCATGGCCTCCGGATAGGCAACCCCCATAGGTAGAAAAGGTGAAATTCCAGGGAAACATCATCCAAGTACCATCCTGGAAACACTTTTCGGAATCGTTGTTAGGGGTTACTGTAAATTATTGACCATCTCGAATGCCAGGTGTGATGGTGACACCCCCACTCGTTTGAGGACCCTGCGCAACCGCCGCCGGGAGCCAAGCGAACGCTCACCAGTGTGCACAGGAACGAGTTTGGCATGGAGTGCCCCTGGCATGTCTTCGAAAGCTTCAGGATTTTGACCCATACCCATATACTGTCCATCTATTTTCCTAATACCCAACTCCATAGTTGATCTAAATAAACATTCAATTAGCATTAGTATTCCTAATTGGTAATTCCATATTTTCTACCTAACTCCTTCGTTTTTTTGAGGCTCTCCAATTTTGACCCCCCAAAATCACTCATTGCCAGGTGGGGCTTGAAGAAGGACCCGGCGAAGGTGAAGGCGTCTCACTTCCCGGCCTTCACGGAACGTGTGCCTTGGCAGTTGGGTCGAGGAGTCGAGGTGGACATTTTGGATTTGGGATTTTGGCCTCCAAATCCACTAAATCCACTTCTTTTGAACCTGTTCTTTGAGGTTTCAGTTTTTCCACTTGGGAGGCTACGCTTGCAGTAAAGAAATAAATGTGCCGAGAAGTTCCTGGCCTGAGGTCATCTATTGGGCACCAGATGCGCTGTCAAGTCAGATGTCATGGGCGCTGCCGCATGGCGGTTATGATTCTTGGAACTGCCGGGGAAGTGGAGGATCTCGAAAAATGGATCCTATCCGACCGTGTCACTGATCCAAAATGAAAAGATCCAATACTCAATCAGTTTTTTTTGGGTATTGAAAGTTTAAAGGCTAGTTTTGGGGCAGGGATTATTGCCATGAGGCTCATGAGGGAGCTAGCCCTGGCCTCCATCATGAAAGCGGTCATATGGCAGAGCCAATGTGCCCTCCGAACTAATGTTGAGGGGAATAGGAACCATAGCGGCCAAAGGACAAGGTGCCTAGTATCGAAGTTTATGACACTAAATACCCTCACACATACATACATACATACATACATATATATATATATATATATTTGATTGTTATATCCTGATAGTATCCAAATTTAGGGGTTCAAACCGCTATTACCATTGGTCACAGACTTGGATGGTTGGAAAATGTACAGGAAACCCTTATATTTGATGATAAAAACTGGTTTCCTATAGATTTTCCCTTAAACAAATCCATTGAATTGGGTTTAACCACAAGACCCACCAGCACTTGGTCGGACATTGTCGGACATCTCAGGAGACTTTGGGCCACATCGACGGCAGTGTGCCTCGGATTTGGGGGATTTTCGCATGGGGATGTCACCACGGGAAATTGATGGGGATAACATGGGAGATACCCTCTGGTAATTTAACATAGCTATTGAAAATGGTGATTTATAGTGGATTTTCCCATTAAAAATGGTGATTTTCAATAGCTATGTTAAATTACCAGAGGGTAAAACTGATAATGTGATAATTCATTGGATGTGTTTGACAATGGGGTGTGCGTCCAGTTATGGCAATTTAGAAGGGAAAGGACGGTTTGAGGCACTGAACTTTTGGGTACTCTATTTCGGACACGCATATGATAGATACAGATAGACCAATGGATCAATGGGTAGACTTGAGTAGACTTGAGTAGGCTTAATTGGATGTGAACGAGATCGGGGCAGATCACACACTTGCTCAGAACAGAATACTGTAAAGATATGCACCTGCCCTCTCTTTCTCTCTCTCTCTAATCTTACGGATCTAAGTATGCATCTTGTGATTTCAACATGCAGGTGTCAAGATATTACTGTGGCCAACCCAATGACATCAACCTCCAGTTTGGGGATGGTTTGAAAACCAGCCATGGTGAGTCATTGGGGATGGTTTCTTATTGGCTCTTCCCATTTACTTCAATGATTTTCCCAGCAAAAAACTGCAAAACACCTCGAGTTCCGGGATGTCCCATGGCATAGCCCCTAGGATCATCGCCCGGTGACGTTGGAAGCATTGATGGTGTTGGGCCCGCAGCATAGTTTGCCACCAATGCCTTCCAGGGAGGAGCCTGAGGTGAAGGAGCGAAAAAAAAGGGGTCCAGCATCTCTGAGGGATGAGATTTGCATTTTGGGTAGTCATTAGATACTTATGTATAGTTTCCTATATATCAAACATACATGTCTCCATAATTACTACATATCTACCTTTATCTTGATCTATCCGCGCACGCACACATATTCTCATATTATGAGCCAATACCAATACACACTCACACAAATTGACACACACACATATATATATGTATAACAAAAACACACACACACACATATATATATATATAGACATATGCACACACACACATATACATAAAACACACGCATACACACACACACATGTCTATATATAATTACCTCTCTCACTCTCTCTCTCTATATATATATATATATCAACCAGCTGCTTTGCCTACAGCTTCAGAGCGCTGCTTCAGCCAGCGATTCTGTAACTTCCAGGAGTTGGCGAATCGCCTCGTGAGCAAGCGCTGGCTGGCGCCTTGTCAAACTGACCGGGCTGGTTTGCGGGGCCTGCATGCTATATGTGTTGGTTGGTAGACAGGGAAACGGAGCACACACACATATATAATTATATATATATAACATGTATTGCGGTCGTATGTGTTATTGTATTTACTTGAGGTGAGCATAAATAGGTAAATGAATCTATATATATTTACATGTGCAGTATGCACCTTTGTTGTTTTGATTTGTTTAAGCTCCCACTTGTTGTGGTTTACATCCCAAACATCTCAAGTTCAACCCGAGGACAAGCTCCTCTGCTATTCTGAGACCAGCATCGATGGATCTGATGTGGAGTTGAAGACGAGTAGTAGCGACGAAAGTTTCCGGGGTGTTGTCTGACTGCAGTCTGAAGAACTGCGTCTTTTCGCAGAAGAAACACGGCGCCATGGCCGGTTGTCTGGGAAAGACGCCAGAGATCTCTGAAGTCATCTTAGGAACAGTAGCTATCGGAAGCAGTCCGTGTTACACGTGTGTTGGTGAGATTGATGCCAGAGATCTGAATTCTTGTAGGGCTCTCAACCCCAGCCGCACATCAACAGATCTTGTCAACATAGAAAACACGAACATTTTTTTTGCTGTTCTGGTTCCTAAACCAGTCAGCAAGCTGGATGTTGTGATCCCTCCGACTTTGCATGAGCCTGCAGGAAGGTTCCCCTCAGCCATGGGCAAGGGGACCGGCGGGCAGCGTCACGACAGTGGCGACCCGTTTCCCTTTTTCCTGGTCGTATACTTCCCAGAAGGACCAGATTCAGTCGCTGGCTCTACCCGCCCAGCAACGAAGTCTGAGAGGGTGACCAAGTGGCATGTTTTGGTATGTTTTTGTATGTTTTTCGGGCTCCAAAAGTGAGCAAAACAGATCCAGGCATCTTCTCAAGGGGTGCTATCATTGCGCTGCGAAGTTGACTGATGGATTTCAGATTGACAAGCGTCTCCTCAGCTTTTTCCTATAGCCACTGGAAATAGGCTCGAAAGGAGAGGCACTCGATGTCAAGGATCTGTACAGAACGGGCCATGACGAGCCCTTGCCCGTGGTCTGCAAAACAAGGAGAGGTCCCGATACCGGCTGCACCAGGGTGAATTCCAATGTGTGTGGCAGTTGAGGAACATATTTGTCTTTCCATATGGAAATATGAATGTGGTCTGTCTATCTAATCATAATCTATATGTCTATCTGTCTGTCTATCTATCTATCGAGCTATCGAGCGAGCTATCTTTCTATTTATTTAATCGCATCTAATCTAGCCTAGTCTAGTCTAGTCCAATCTAATCTAACCTTATCTTATCCTACCGTATCCGATCTATCGATCGATCGAAATGAACACACATACACACATAGATGCATATAATACAGTACATTACATTATACACTACATTATACATTACATTATGCATTACATCATACATATCTATATCTATATCTATATATATATATATATTACATTACAATACATTACATGATGCAGTACATTATATACACACACACATATATATATATATTACATTATGCATTACATTATGCATAACATTATACATAACATTATACATTACAGTAGATTACGCATTACATCATATAATTACATTGTACATTACATTATACTGTCATATGGGCCGTGATTCGCACACTGGCATTTTACATCGAGTTTTTTTCCCCGTTTTTTTTTCGTTTTTTCCCTTGATGAGATTTGATGAGTGAACTCCAAGTTTCACACCATGCCATATCTCAGTTTCACTGGCGATTGAGTAGCCAGTACAGTATGCATAATATACACTATACATTACACATTACACATTACCCATTACACATTGCACATTACATTACGGTACGTTACATTACATTACACATACACACACATGCACATGGATACCCTCACACGGGCTTAAGTCATAGCCAAGATTCCACTTCGTACGAGGCTCAGCATTATTACAGAGTTGATTCATGTGCCTGGTATCGGGTGGCAGATCGGGGCAGGTGAGGGAGCCGCAGGACTCAGGACACCATTCACACAGAGTGGCGCAGAGTTGATTTGGAGCCAGAAAAAAGGCTGCAGCAGTCTGGGGTTGACTAGCCTAAAATGGGGGTACCCGAATAGCTGGATGGTTTATAATGGTTTATAATGGAAAATCCTAATAAAACCCTATTAAATAAGATGATTTGTCCCCCCCCATTTGAGGAAACCCCCGTATTTGGCGAAGGGCTGCGGATCAGCAGGGCTTTTCCAGAGCATCAGTTCTACTGCCAGGGGATGGCGAAATAAATGCGAGCCACGACCCCAGAACCGCCGGCAGGAGGTGTTTGACTTGGCTTTTCCCTTTTCATGGCTGGGAATTCCAAGAACTTAATGGAGTGTGTGCTTTTTTTCTGGGGAAATGATTGAACTCTATTCGGTCCGATAGCATTTTTTTGGAACTCATCCACTTACTTTATTGCTCAGACCTGAAACAGATTCAAGCAGCTTTGCATGAGAGGTTCACCATTGGCCGCAATGAAAGTGGCGATGCTCGGCTGAACTTTGGCAGGCGTGGCAGCCAGTTGGAAGATCGCTGCTATACTCTATGTAAAATATTAAGGTTGATATGATGAGGTCGTGACAGGCTAAACATCCTCAGGCGAAAATGCCTTCGTTGTTCCCAGGGTCCCAGGGTCCCGCCGCCGGGGCACTGAGGAAGTGGAGGTGGGCTTTATCCTGAAGATTCAGCCAGATGGCGCACAGGTCATTGGCAGCGTCCAAGATGTTCCGCCTGCGGCCCAGAAAACCAGCGGCTTGGGGTAGAACTGGGGAAGCAACGGATCCTATGGCTACTTAACCATCAAGGGCTACCATCAAGGCTTAAGGCCAGAATATGGAGGATATGCTCCTGACCCACCAAATCCTCAGACTTGGCCGTTTCTTTTCACAGAACTTGCATTTCTTCCATATCTCTGCCTTCGAAAAGGCTCGTGCCAGCGGCCATGCAGCAGCTGTGCTCAGTGGCCCCCTGGCTGCGAGCTGGGAGAAAATGGAGATCAAACCTTGGGATTTTTGGGTACCATATCCCACAGTATCATATGAAATAGCGCGCTGGCACATGTCGTGCATCTTTCGAATCACCAAGTACATCAATGTACCTGTATGCACGGCCGATACTGAACGTTAAAACAAACAGTCGATCTGATTTCATAACACTGGTCTTGTATAATGCCAAAAAAGACCTAAATGATGAAATGCAAGTATTTGTCAGTAAAGATAACGGGTACTGTCGGTTTTACCTTTGATTTCCTACGTCCCTCTCACCGCATCGCACACCAGGTCGCAGCATTGGTGGCCAAGTCCAATTTTCCCATCTACGACCGGCGGGAGTGTGGCCGAAGCGGTGTATGGCGCACCGTGCTTGCACGTTGCAATCCTGCCGGTGACATGTTGACAGCTTAGAGCATGTGAACCGAGCGTTTCATTAACAATCCGCCAAGTCTGGCTTGGTTTCTGAGGAGAGGCCAAGCGTTCTTAAGTCATGGCAAGTTCATGGGGCCCCTTGAAGAACCACCCCAGCTGCGGGTTCTCACGTCTGGACGTTTGGCATTTTGAGGTTAGTGATGGTTCAAACGACCACTCTCTCGGAAGAGTCTCAGAAACGCTTTGTGGCGGCCTCAACAGAAGAAGTGCGACACCATGCGATGACAAACTGGGTGTTTGACCCTTCATGGAACTAAAACCGTCCCAGACCCAGACTTGCTCAATCTTTGGGGCTGGGGAATTCTTCTGTTGTTCCACCATCAGTGGCTGGAAGACGTGTCTTGAGGGCCGGCTCAGCCAAAAACGGAGCAAACAGTGAAAACTGAGAAATAGACATCCCCCGGCAAGGTTCAACAAAGGGGGTCCACCCCCAATCCCGGCATTGGTGGAACGGAAACCTTACAGAAAACCATTCTTTCAATTTGTCAGTAAAAAAAACAATCCTTTCCGTGTGATTCCCTTGGGTTCGCCCATGATTCTCTATTGAACTGATGTTCCGAGGTGGAAGCCCTCCTACCTGAGCTTGAGGGGGTGGGGGTGACTTCGTTATTTCTGCTGTTCAACGATGAGGTGTGGATGTGGAGGGGGGAATGACACCCGGGCACCCTGAAGGGCGGCTAACAGAAATAAATTGGTTTGTTCTGCTTGAAATCCACAAAGGGGAGGTTCCAACTGTGCAAAGCGAGATCAACCGCGCAACTTGGTGGGGTTACAAGAGTCGAAATTGGGTGGGATATAACACCTAGAGGAGAAAATTGTCGTGGGTGGGATTTTCTTTGCATTTCCCTCCAAATTTGGAAAGGCTTTGGTCAAACTCATGGATACCAGCGGCCAATCAATTGAGCAATCGGGCGGTGATGAGGATCCGAGTAAGCCAAAACCACGTTGCGTGAGTGCCGCCGCGCAAGGAAAATCTTCAGCGGCGTAAGCAATGTGTAAGCTGTGCGTAAGCCATACGACCTCTGAACCTATCAAGGTTTTTAGCGCGCTCAATTGGGATCCCTTGCTACTTGATTTTTCCCAGTGGATACAGCGCCACAAGCAATGCCTTTTTCAGGTCACGGATGCACCGCGACCCAATGCGGTGGTGCAGAACTCAGTTGGCTCGAGAGACAGAGGAAAAACACCGAACTGAACATTAGTCACCGGTACGAATTGGAGGTTTCCTTAAATGGGGGTACCCCTAAATCATCAATTTTTAACAGGATTTTTCGTTATAAACTATCCATCTATTGGGGTACCCTCCCATTTATGGAAGTCACCAATTCCTCATGGTTTTTGTTGCTACATGTTGGGTCAACAACGTATCGATGGCTTGCTTTGAGGTCACCCACGTGCATGGAAAGCCCAGGTGGGGAAGGATGATGTGGCAGGGCCCCGACCTGAAGTTCCCTCCCCTGGCAGGCTTGAAATGCCCATGTTGGGCCTCAAATTGGAGGTTGGGCCCTTGCGACTTGGCTTTTTTTGGGGGGATGGAATGACAGGAAGGAATTTAGTTGGGTAGCCATAGGTTGGGCAGCCATAGGATGGCATGATTGGCCTGCAGGCTTCAGGTTTCACCCATCCCCCAGCCCCTTGCTGCAAGGTCCTTCTTCAATCCCAACACCACTACCTGCCGGTTCTTGATGGAGACAGCCATAGCGCTGCTGGGCAGAAGCTGATTGAAGCCCTACTCGTCATTCCGTGGACATGTTGGAACAGATGTTCATGTTGGACCCAGGTTTTTAAATCTCAAAAAGAACGAGGTGCCGAACTCAGGTTGCCTAGAGATGGAATGAGATGACTGGGTTGGCAGGATGCTGGCAGATTTAGATCTGCAAGCGTCAATTGGAGAGTTTTGACCGAGATGATTTCCCATTCTGGTCAGCCAGTCAGCCATGTATTGCGCCTGATTATATAAACTGTTTATAGCATGTCATTCTTCTGCTGAGGTCCCCAATTTTTGTAGGATCCACAGACACTGTTGCTCTGGGAGACCCGTGGCCGCGCCCAGATTTTGTTGGACATCTTCTGCGGTATCGGCACCATCGGTTTGTGTGCGGCCCATTGCTGCGACAAGGCCCTGGAAGCCACGAAGTCATGGGTCATGGCGAGAACAAGAGAATCGCAGTGGAGGAGCAATGAGATACTGATACTGTATATCTTCCGGTCATCAACCGTTGGAATGGAAAATTGTTGAACAGTTCAAGTTGAACACGGTGTATTTATGGATGATTTTCGCCTTAAAACCTCCATCTATAGCACATTTCCGAGTGCTGTGTTTGATTACCAGCGGGTAGTGAATAATGTCGTAGACCAATGCCGTAATGCCGTAACCGCTTGGGGATGGGTTGCATCCCACCCATAAATTGGTAATCTTAGGGATGGTTCATTATTGGGTTACAACATTGTGGCTGACTCCTATAGTTTCAACATGTTTCAACATGTTTCAACTGGCGTTTAGACCTTCTGCAGTTGCTTTCTTGCGTTGGGCGGGCACGTGATTTTCCACTTTCAAGAGGTCATTGGAGTCGACATCGTTGAAGAGAACATCCAGGAGCCGCTGGTGGGACAACGTTGAGCCAGGGTAGCCCCGCAATCTAAAGTCAATGAATTTTGTGGATGCTGGGGATGAGACAACACAAATCTCCTTGATGAGATGATCACACCGAACATCGGACCCAAATCTGTTCTGGGAATTCTGAGGGGCACACATCCAAGGATGCGCGGCGGAACGCAGAGCAGAACTCCATCACAAACGCTGAATTCTTGGCGTGGGACTGAGTGAAGGATGTGAAGGGACATGCCACAAGCCTGAGTGAGCAAGTTTCATCGGATTGGTTTTGGACTTCCAGATATCCACATATCTACCACATGAGCGTGGATATGTTGGATGCTTTGGCGGGGGAACCTTCAACAAACCGATTCCAAATGTATTTATTCCAAAGGTTTTTCCAGAATATTTTTAGTCTCTGGCAATCAACATGGCAACTGAAAACCATCCGTTTTGATAAAAACCTCCATGGATAGGGTAAGGGATTTCTCATTAAAAACCCAGTACATCACAATTTTTCACAAGTAAAAAACAATGAAATCACCATTTTTCATAGGTTCAAAACACTCAAATCACCATTTTTCATAGAATTTCCCAGCCACGTTTGATCAGAAGGCCCATGAGTTCATCATGTCAGGCTGGAAAGGCCGAAGATTTGATCCCGCGAATCTTGGGTGATATGGATCCCTCCAAGGAGGCAGGGCATTCAGGCATAATGAGGATAGGTAATCTTTCAACCATCCTATAGATAGGTTGTTTTTTTTGGTTGTATAAAGTACCATCAAATCATCCTATAGATGGATTGGGTTTGATAATGTTGTATAAACTTCAGTACCAACAAATGAATACAAATGATACGTTTGGCACCAGTGGTACTTCAATGGCTTGTTTGAGTCCACCAAAATTCCAAATGTGTGGAGGTTGTGGCCGTGGTGGACCCTTCGCGTGCAGGCTGGAGACAGGACCCCAAATGCTTGGTGAATGGGATGGTTTTTGGCCTTCGGTTTACCTCACCAGTCCAATACTACTTGATTTGTGCAACGTATTTGACAGAGTTGATCTAGATCTAGACCCATATGATATGCTCATATGTCGAAAAGAATGTGCGACACATTCCTTGGGCCTGGTGAATGCTGCCGCAAAGGTTCAGTCGGGCAGACACCATGAGAAGAAAAACATGTCACAGCAACACTCCAACGATTTCCACCGCCCTTGACGTTCCAACCCAATTCTAGTGTCTTTCTGCCCTCAAAATCCCGTAGGTTTCTCCTCATTTTCTCCAAGACTGCAGCAATTTTGGGGTGTCCCCCACGTATTTTCGACAAACCCAGATGGCCAAGCCATGCAGACGTGAGGGACCAGTAGGACCGCGGGCCAAACCTGCGGGCACCAACGGCGCCATGCTGGGTGAAGCCTGAGACGATCTCCAGGTACTCGTAGGGCGTTTTAGGGGTGGCACGGAAACGCAATAGCAGATAGTAGATGTGGACTTGTGTGATACTAAAGTACCAAACCGAACGTTCATGGCTTGTCATCATTTTCCCATTTTTTAAATAACTAGGCGGCTAGAAATTAGGATTCAAAGGGTTCGAGGATGTAGTAGCTGCATTTTGAAAGGATTGGGGACCCGTTGGTACCCTGAGGCACGATGCACAGCTGCTTGACTTGCACAGCTTGGTGGATCCCGATAATCCTGGTGGCAATGTGGTTCGGGGGACAACACAAATAACCCATAGAAGATCACACACACAGATATATAAGTTATACTATATAAGATATAAGCCACCCAGTTTAAGTGGGTGATACCCATCAGTGTGTCCCTATGCATTGGTCATTGGTATCCGGATGATCCTTGGCCAAGGCAAAAGGAATGGCCATCGAGCCCTTAGTGCATCACGGTGGCAGGGGCTGGGCTGAAGCCATGGACCAAAAATCCTTCAAATCAATACAGTATCTCAATCAGTCTATCTATTTGTGGATTTATTGATTCATTAATTTCTTTGCTTTTCTTTCTTCACTTATGTTTTTGGTCGGTTGGTGTTTATGCGTCTATTTATCATCTGTAAGTTCGCAGATCACGCAACATAAAGATCCAGGTTTATTTGTCACAGATGTCACAGCTACGACATTTTGATCATTGAAGCCTCCTGAAGCACGGAAGTTGACCCAGTTTGTGGGCTGCACTTGACCCATTTTCATCATACTGATTTCGGGTCCCGATGCCATGGGGTAATTTTCGTACATAAGGTGGTAAAAACCCAATGCCATAAACTCATACATTTGTCTAATAATCTCTGGTAGAATTGGGCATGATTTAGAATAATCTCATACATCTGTTTTATTCTTCAACTGATTCAACTTACCAAATCCAATTTTCAGCCCGGGATGGCTGCTTTCCCCGAGGAGCAAGAGTTTCAACGCAATCTGGAGCTGTTAGATTTGGTGACACTTGGCCAGGTTCGGCGCAGGTCGGGTCAAGCTAATTACATCAAAAGGATCCGCAAAAAAACCCTTCGGTAACTCAACCCAACTGAAACATTTTGAGCGTGATGTTTTTCCATTGTAAGACATTGGGATGCTTGTGGTACCCTGAGGCTTTTAACCCACGTGCACGCGAACAGTTAGAAGACTCACATGGCATGACAATTCGCCGGGTAAGTTTGTAGGAACTTGGGAACAACCATTAACATTTCTTCTAGATAATGATGTAGTTTTCAAAGCCACCCAAACTGGCAAAGTGGGGTGATTGGGGTCCAGTCAGTTTGAAGGTTTATGAATTTTTGGTCTTGGAATGTCTTGGACTTTCACCATTAAAACCACCTGAATCTAACATAATCTAACCATATTTTCCACCCATCTCCACGTCGACTTGGCCCCAAATCCAACGGATGCACCGAGGGTTGGAACTTGGGCGGATCAATTTGAGTCGACCTACTCCGCAACTTGGCGGGGGATGATTGCCCAACCTCCGAGGTTTGGGAACCTCCATGGTTTCCCGGACCTTAAGATACTTATGATCGGAGAATCCATGGTTTCCTGGAAGATTTCTCCCTTAACCTAGATTTGGAATGATTTGGACTGGAACATCTATGCATATCTATGCATATCTATGCATATCTATGCATATCTATGCATATCTATGCATATCTATGCATATCTATGCTTTCCTGGATGAGTTTTCCAGGCAACCAATCGAAAGTTGGGTAGCACCAAGGTGCAGTTGGATGGAGGACTGCGACAAGACTCGTGTTCTGTGACCTGGCTCCGCTGGGCTCCGCATGGCTCCGCTGTGACTTGAGTTGAGTGAACAGTACCAGGTATGTACCAACTTGACTTCCATGATTATTGTTTTAAGGGCTTATTATGATTATATATGATTATCCAACTTGAAAAAACAATAATCTCAACTTGATTACTATGTTTTTTTTTTTGGATGCTGATTCGTAAAGACACTTAAAAAAAAACGTACACACGCGCACATTTATTTTTCTTTGTCTCATTTTGTCTCCCACTCATGGTTGCAACTGCTGTGGCGAAGCTCGGTTGAATTCATCTTTACATGATCCTCTACCCCTTGAAATCTGTATGCAAGTGCGTTTCTTTTTGAATTAAATACATACATACATAGGCACATATTATCGAAGGAAGTTTAGAAGTCAAACTTCCGACAATATGGACAGATGAAAAGCAGAAAATGACTAAAATCCAGAGTTCAAGTTCTAAACTATAGAGTTTAGTGTTTGTATATTTCTTTGTACAGTTCACTTCTCTCTAGAGTTCAGTGCCTTGGACTTACAATGGCTACTCTCGGGA
>Ga0126342_10001180_pt1 | contig 35266 bp, 23 predicted proteins | sample Cyp1metagenome_FD_92528 | JGI IMG/M metagenome (GOLD analysis project Ga0126342, IMG submission 92528) | Coral microbial communities from Lord Howe Island, Old Settlement Bay, Australia - Cyphastrea 1 metagenome | ecosystem: Host-associated > Invertebrates > Cnidaria > Coral ...
CCTTTGCATCCACTCCCATGTTCACTTCCGCCTTGCCAACTCTTCGCCAAGCTCTTCGCCAACTTCCGCACGCAGTGGGCACTGCTGGACCTCAACTGCAAGGGTCTGAGCGCGGGCACCGCTGGACCTCAACCTGGGACCTCCCGAGCTCAGTGAGCACCGCTGGACCTCAACCTGGGACCCTCCAAGCTCAGTGAGCATCGCTGGACCTCAACGGCCAGATCGAATGCCAGAAGATATGCCAGATAGAACGCCAGATAGAATGTCAGAAAGAATGCCAGAAGATATGCCAGATAAAGTGCCAGAACGTTTGCTAGATAGAATGCCAGAAGATATGCCAGATAGAATGCCAGAAGGTATGCCAGATAGAATGTCAGACAGACTGCCAGAAGGTATGCCAGATAAAGTGCCACAATGTTTGCCAGAACATATGCCAGAAGATTTGCCAGATAGAATGCCAGATAGAAGGCCAGAAGATATGCCCGAAGATATGCCAGATAGAGTGCCAGAAGATATGCCAGAACATATTGCAGAAGATATGCCAGATAGAATGTCAGAAGATATGCCAGATAAAATGCCAGAAGATATGCCAGAAAAAATGCCAGAAGATATGCCAGATAGAATGCCAGAAGATTTGCCAGTAACAAAACGTATAGATGTCATGGTGGGGATAACTCGAAGTAAAGATTTTTTTTTTTTAATGGGAAGATGATGGGAAGCGATGAGAAGTGAGAACATGTGAGAACTAGCCAGTGGATGCATGATTTTGGTGCACCCCATTTTGGGTAAGAGTCATGATACTCTGTTTGGTGGTTTCAAACATTTTTTCACATAGTATATGGGATAATCCTTCCCATCGACTATTTTTCAAAAATGGTTAAAACCACCAACCAGTACTATATGAGTCATGATATTCGGTGATCTTTCTCGTCATTGGTATCGGTGTGCGTGATGGTGCTCGACAGTGGATGATCCTGGCTGAGACAAAGAGTTGCCCTGTAGGTAGCTCAGTTGGTTTACAAGTCGGTCACACTGTTGGATGTTTGGAGTGTATATACAAATAAGTAAGTATATATATAATTACGTATGTATGTGTACTATATATATATGTGTATATATATATATCTATACATGCGTGTGTGTGTGTGTGGTGTGTATATACATGTGTGTGTTTGGTGTATATACATGTGTGTGGTGCATATATATTTATATATTATTTAGTAATATCATATTTTTTCTTGCTGGCATGTGTGGGTGGAGCAACTTACAACTTGGGGGCACCACTTTGCAGTTTGATGTTTCACGGAATATTTTGCCAAAAAATCGGGGGTGTTTGATGGCGAGAAACTAAAGAGTTGATCCTTTTGAGATTGAGCATTGGCCCAAGCCAAAGAGAGTTGGGGTCTTAGTCATGGAATGTTTTTTGTTGGTTGAGCCAGCATCCAGGGGCATCGCCCCCCAACAAAAAAAGGATTTATGCATAAAAAACATCCTCATACTAAACAGCCCGGAAACAACCATAAACCATGGCTTAGTAGGGGATGAAATCACATATTTGAGAAAATTTGGAACAATTTATCAAAATAGGGGATAGGGGGTTGTTAATATTGTTTCATAAACGAGGGATGGGATTAATATAGACACATATAGACCACACATCAGTTTTACACACTGTAACCAAATGCATTCAAAATCCCTGTAGTTGCTTGTAATGTGGAAAACCCAAATTCGCAAACCATCCCCAATCATACCAGAAATGGATGGTGAATAGCTACCGTTTGATTTGATTACAGTTTTTCATGGAAATTCTTCATTTTTGATATATAATGATGTATATTATATTCATTTAATTATACATATATAGGTATATGAATAGTCATTAATCTAACTAAATGGGTTTCCATATAGCAAACTGTTAAATTATCGAAAAATATTAGTTTTTCACTGGTTTAAACTCAATTTTTGATGGTAAAACCGTAAAACCGTAAAACCTTCATTTATCCACAAAAGCATAGCCAGCAGCAACACTGCAGCATCTGGATGAATTCGAATGCCTTCAGACGTCACTGGATTGGTGGTGAATCTAAAGGGAATCATCCGTGGATTCTTGGCCGAGACTGTAGCTCTCTGCGAGAGGACGTGCCGGTACAGGAAAAACTGAGGATCTGCCATACTACGGTTGCGGCCTACACTGGCTCACCTGTGCCTGCAGCGGACTTGATCTCCAATGGCCAGGCTGACATTGCGGAGAGCACGTCCAACGGGCCTTGAATGCAGAGTGTTTCCCGCTGGAGAGAAGTTAAGGTATTTGCTTGCATACGCAGCTCGCATGCTGATCACCTTTGCCTCGATCGAAACCAGGATCTTGGCGACGTTGTCATCGAAGCCAGGACTGTGACCTTCTCGAAGACTAAGGGCGATGACAACGTCCTGAACAAGGCTCAGAAGATGCCCGCATCTCGGAACCATAAGAATCCACAAAACAACATATCCCATGATATGCCCACTAAATCCTCCCCAAATAATTTCGATATGTTCGAGCAAGGATATTTATAATAATGAATAAATAAGGTAGTGTTTTTTTTCTCCTGTGTGGAGGACAGTAAGAATCCCCTATAATCCACCAACGCGGTGCACCCAGTGGCATATGTTTGTCAACCCCAAGTTGAATACCTATACCTACCATAAATCCAACAGCTAGTGGAGTTATTAGTTATGCCACCTTAGCTAACTATGCTAACTATGGGCACCAATATCTACAAGGTGGTACCCCCAAGATAACTAAGTTGGTTTACAATTCTGATAACTAGGACTTATGGTAGATATATCATGATATATCATGATATATCTATAGTCAATGGGATTATAAATCAACTAACATCACTGGACAAGGGCACCACCTTGTCCAAATCCCCACGATTTCCTCGACCTCCGCAGGATTTCAGCGATTGCGTCGAGCCCGTGGATGAAGAGCTGCCAGATGCTGGGCGAAGTCAACCGAACGTGGTAATTTACGGTCACCCCGAACCAGGTTGATCATTAGAAATAGCCTCCAGTAATCAAACATGGCACCTGGGAATCCACTATAAATGGAGTTTCTAATTTGAAAATCAACTATAAATTGGTGATTTTCCATTGCCACGTTTGAATACCGGAGAGTATATCATTCTTGGGTGCTATACACACTTTAGAAATCGATAGAAAAGTCATTGTTATGTTATATAATGGTTTTATGCTGTGTTTTGATGCTGATATGTTTATAAATATGCGTTTAAACTTTGTGCACGTATCCATCCAACCAAATGAACCGTCTTCAAAACCTACTGCCGTTCCTTTTTTCAATCAATGAAAATGCCCTATACATAGAGGGCATAGTATAATCCACGGACGATTCATCAACCAACAGGGGTGTTGAAAAAAAAGGCATTCATTTTTGAACCTTAATCGCGTTTTTTGATATTGGAGATATGGATGGATTTGGTTATGTACCATAGTAAACCATAGTAGATTGGAAATTACTATGGAATTATCATCCTGGATTTCAATATAGCCAGGTATTCATACTATAGCATACAGTACCGCACCGTACCATACCACCTATCCTGTTAAAACCATAAGCAATGAGATGCAAGCAGATCAAACCTACAACTACGTGATGTCGTCTTCTGGGAATGAGTTGACCAACCATCAATGCGGAATTAACTGCAAATTTGACCCATATGCTCCATGCATGATATATGACATGATATTCAGAGATATTAAGCAGCATAAGGTCAAATCTAAGCCACCAGCCTGTTTGATTACCAGATAGTAAATCTACCAGCCCTTAACCATAAAGCACAATGAGTATCCCATAAGTCTCTCATGGTGTCACCTTTGCTGGTTGAATCCCTAAGGGATCCCCATAGGGAAATGATGATGATCTTATTTGAAGTTGTTGGACGATGATTTTCAGGATCAACAACTCTTGCTGATAGTTATAAAATGTTATAAATCATCTAGTGATATATAGTGTTATAATGTGTTATATGCCTAGTTGAATCCCAAAAAATGACACGACGAGGAATTCACCATACACTGTTGAAAACTTCCCAGCGAACTAAACCTACATTTACAGGGAAACTTCAATGGGCAACCGGAGTCTCGCTCAGGAATGGGCAACCGCTGTGGTGGATCGGTCTTCTGAGGGTTTCTTCAAGGATTCTCCCCCGCAGAATGCGGGGTGGTGGATGGCTGTGGGAAATCCATATGATTTCCCTAGGAAAATGATCTAGAAAAAGTGCGTTTTTTTCCACAAAAAAAATGTTCGTAAAAACCCTAGGGCCCTAGACATTCGACAAGGCTTTGCCCATCGAAATCATCGTTGTGTTGTTACCCAGTAAATGAGATCAAATGGAGCCAGAACCAGTGAGAAAAGAAAAGACAGGAACTGGCTTTCACCAACAGAAATGGGAAAAATGATGTGATTTCTGATAGGTAACTTGGGTTAGAACAGCAGTAACTCAGTAACGTGGATTTATCGCAGATTCACCTACCTTGAAAGGGTGAAAGTCGAGCAACTTCGATCTGGGAACACTTTGTATGTGGCAAATTCCTGCAAATTCATTGAGTGGTAATTATTTACCCTTTATTTAAATAAGTAATTATGTATATATTATATATACTGTATATAAATGGATGAATCCATAGTTTTCTGTTGAAAATACATGTTTTCCGTTTGGTGATGTATGGTACCAACAACTCGATATCACATCGTCCTGTGCTGTGGCTGTAGCTGTGTACATGATCCCCAAAGAAAGGGGAGGTTTATTCAGGAATTTCAGGATCCTATGGACGTATTGTCGATGGGAATTTCAGGATCCTAAATTGGAGGTACCTACCATGTATAAGGCCTATTTCTGACCAAAATTTCAGGGAATATCCCAACAAAATATGATCAATTCCCATTGATATTGTAGCATTTTTCAGGCCATATTTTGTACCTCCAATCAATGGCTTCCCGAAATGGCCATTGATTTATTGCACCACTTCCAAGTGACAGAAAGACGTAGGTGATACCATCCCCCTGACAGCTCGACCCTCCTAGGAGATGACTAAAAATGGCTGATGGCTGGGTCGAAGCGTTCGATGCCATACCCATGTGCATCCACTTATATAGTCATGAAAAATCCTTAGATCTTATTTGTAGATGATGTTCCTGCTAATATTTACAGATGATGTTCCTTATACTCAGCAACATTAATACTCATGTTTTTGCAATCCGTTTATAGATGATGTACCTGCTCATATCCTTAGGATGCGTTTCTTGATGTTTCTTGTGTGCCCACTGTTCAGTTTTGATCATCTTCTGCATGCTGTGCATTTCCAGCTGTAAGGCCAACCGTTGGAAGCCCCGGCAAATATTAGCACATTAGATACATATATGTGTATCTCATATATATATATATATACATACATAAAAATATAATATTTGACTGCATATGTATATTTATATATGGGCAAATTTAACTTCACGGAGAATATATATATATACTTAGACATGGGTATTTATTTCAATGTCATGGGGCAGATGGATGATTCTGCGAGTGTCCAGGATGGCATGTGGCAAAGCGCAGATGGTAAGGACGAGCACAGCCGAGGTCAAGGGCCATGGTGGATCTCCCAGGGCTTGATGGTTGAAACGTGGTTCAAACCTTTAAACCACAAGATTTATGGGGATAACAAATGAATTTATATGGTTTAATGATGTTTAATGGTTATGACACATAGAATTTATATGAATTTATGCGATATCGTTTGTAGTACTGTATGCTGGTTGTTGGTTTCGGTTTTTTGTTTAAACAATATGTGAAACACAACATATTTGGAATGATGATTTGCGAACATATATTTGTCAATGGGGTTTTGCTGATATTTTACACAAGGTTGTACCTTATAATTAATGGCGCTTCAATTCTGTAAAAAGTGCTGTTCTCAGAGGACATCGGAGCATATAGGAGCGTTGTCTCCAAAACTTAGAAGCTCAAAATCCCGTATTGCACTTCAACATCATGAAATCTTCCCATGCAAGTTGAACCGTTTAACGTGTACCCCCTTTAAATGGCCGACAGCCTTTTCCACCCAAAAAAACAAAACCGCACTGGTCGAGGCAAGGTGACGTGGAAGAAGAACCACGAGAGGCGGGGCCACCATGCGCGCTACCAGAAGCGTCGCCAGGAGAGAGAGAACGAAGCGCCGCTCGGCGCTCGGTGCGGCATGGTGTCATCATGACGCAATGTCGAGGGTCAAATCTGACATGTTTTTTTTACCATGAAACATCATGACACATCATGACACATCATGAAACATCATGACACATCAACATGTAGGATTTTTTAACTATGACATTTTTATCAACATATAGGGGATGGTTACGGTTAGGGAATGTTAGGGATTTTTCATGTGATACATCAAACATGGCTGGGAAAGCGAGAAGTTATTGGCTGGGGACGAGGGGAAGATGTCTGGTTGTATTGAGATGTATTAAGCCCCCCCAAAAATGCTGGAACATGTTAATTTACTTCTAGGACTTAAGACAATGTCTATCTTTTTGGGGTTGGTGATACCTTGCAGTGTCATGAGATACATAGTTGGCTGGAATTCCCGAACTAAATGGGCATCTACATATGGTTCTTCCGGAAGAACCATGAAACTAAATATGTAGGCAAACAATGTGTTATTACCGTAAGGTAGCTTGGCCAAGGGAACCAAATGGTTACTTAGGGCCGGATCCCAGTTTCAAATGTTATATAGGTTAGTATAAGTTTGTTTAAACTCCACTAGTATATGTATATATATATATAACATATATTTTGATATATCTGCCGAAAACCAACTCAACATCCCGATCAACTTAGCAAACTAAACTTGGCACCAGCATGTAGTAATAAACCTCCTTTTCCTCAGGTATATCATATGTTTCCGTTCAGTTTTATGTGAAATATCCCCAGTTAGATTAATGGATCAGAAAAACAAATTGACACTTCCTGTCACGCACCCCTCAAGGAATGACAGGGATGCTGCTTGAGGGCTGGATGCTCACTCCATTTGAAGATCATAATCATTCAACTGGGGAACACTTCGGGCAACACTTCGGGTACCTAAACTGGAGGAACTCAACTTATGTTAGGTGTGTATAGGCCTGAAGGGATATGTGCCTAGGACATGGTCTGAACAATATGAATTCTAGTGTGTCCTCACGTCGTGACATCACTGGGATGATGGTTGGTAAGAGGAACCATCCCAGATATGATCTTATTTCATCTATGTTCAGCCCAGTGAATTATACTAAGTCATAAATTTTAACACACTTTACCCATTTCAACTTGCGACATAGAATGTAGGGCCCCAGTTGATACGGTTTCTGATGGTACGACAAGACCTGTTGGCTTTGATGGAGAATCATCCAAGAAGTGGCTGGGCATTGCTGGTGATTGACCGGGTGTTTTTTTTTACAGACCTACCAGACCGGGCTATGATGTATTCTGGTCCACTTGGACTCTTCGAATACTGTAATCTTCTTTGATTCCAGAACGAGCAGAAGTCATATATTTAGACCATGGATTTGCACTTGAACATGGAGAGAGATGCGCAAACCTTGCTTCATTGGTTTATCAGGGGAGATGAGATGCCTTCAAGAAGAGTGGCAGCAAAACCCTTGCTGATTGAATGATTGGTCTCTGTGGAACCCCCAATAGAGGGTGGCAACTGGCATTGCAAGAATCATCCCAAGTGCAGTTTTTTTTGCTGTATCCCCTCCAGTAATCAAACATGACTGACTAGAAAGCCACCATTCCTGATGGAAACAAACCTGATTTAATGGAGCATAACCTGAAACTGATAGGTTTGATATGTATGATAATATGATCATATATGTGTGCATTCTCCTTTTGTTGATCAATGATTTCCCCATATTTCTTCAAATTCTTCCCTGTTGCGCAGCTCCCAGGAAGGCCTGTGGCCAGGGAAAGCCCAACGCCCCCGTGGCTGCCGGCATGGTGAAGGGTCCTCCCTTGAGCCCCACCAGCACCGTCAACACGATGGCGTTGCCGCACCAGTGAGTGGCGACCATGGCCCTTGAGGCCAAGGGGCCAAGTCCAGGAGCAGGGTCGATTCAATTTGCTAAGGACAGCAATAGGACTTTTGGACGGAAAATAAATTTGCACATAGATTGATAGATTGACAGACAGGTAGATAGACAGACCGACAGATACTGGTTGGTGGTTTCAAACATGTTGTGTTTGTCCAGATGTTGGGAAGAATAATCCCAACTGACTTTCATATTTTTCAGAGGGGTAGGTATACCACCAACCAGGATAGATAGACAGACATATAGATAGATAGATTGATAGAGTTGCTTTTCTCTTACAATGTGAGGCCCCCAAGATTGCTAAGTTGGTGCAAATAACTCCAATAACTATGGGTTTTTGGTACTTATAACTATAGTAACTATAGTTACTGGGGCTTTTGTTAACCAACAAACATAACTGGGGGGCCTCACATTGTAGCTGGATAGATTCAGATTGAAGACCTGTGCTCCTTCACCTGCGTGCTTCGAATTTCTCAGCCGGACAGTGCGGACGCGGTCTCGGGGTGTGGCTCGGCTCTGCTTGGTGCCAGGTGTGAGGCAGTCATGCCCATTGAAAAGGGAACACTTAAGGATCATCCCCTACCCTGCATAGGTAGAAACTAGAAACTAATCCTTTAGCTTTTTGCTAATGGAAAATCACCACAACCAGCAACAAAAAGAATGGTGGACTACAAAAGATTGATCATGAGATGATTGGGTTTTGGATAAGAGATGTACAATAATAGTAATTATATAATGCTGGTAAAGCAATAGGACCCACCATCGCCAATTTTACAATTTTTATGGGTGGGATTCCAGCCATCAATTTCTATGGGTGGTTTACTATTGCCTTACTCATGTTAGTAAATATGTGTAAGTATAACTTAAGCTTCATGGTTCTAAAACTCTCATTGGATTGTGGCCACAGATTCAGAGAAGCCAACAAGAATTGAACTTGTAGTCCCTTAGGTTAGTTTCCACTGTCCCTATTTGTTCAGTATTTTTCGGACAAATATGGGTTATATACATACATGCGTCGAACCCTTGAGGATTTTACTTAAAAAAATGAAATCAGGATTTTGTGATCTAAGCCAGATCAGATTGCATGTGCTTATTTTATTTTATTGTATGGTCTGTGTTTGAAAGTGCTTGGGGATTCCCTAATCATACAGCAACAAACACGAAGGCATCACAGATAAAGGTGTGTTTGCGTCGAAGAATCACTGGTGGGAGCATTGAACACACGGGAAAGGGACTAAATTATATATAGTAACTTAGTATATTATATAATATTTATATATACATACTGGTACATTGAGTTTATATATACATGGGTATATATAATGTATATATGTGAAAATGATTTTATATGTAACATATTTTATGCAGTATATAAACTGGATTAAACTGGTATTGTTTTATTCGAACATGTGTGCATATTTGAATTTCAATTTATACACATATATTTGATTATATTTGTATAAGTACACATGTATACATATATATATATATATATACGTTTTTACATGTGCATAAATCATTCAATGACAGTCATTTCTTCGGACCCTTTTGTGTGTATCGCATCACCACACCAAACCGGCACCTCAAAAAACAGATCCAGCCAATCCAGCCCTCCCGAACCGACAGCATGGGACCTTGCTGGGAACCGTGGCTGGAAGTTAGAGGAGCGCCAAGAATCGTGGATTTTGTGGTTGATTTCAACGGCAAAATAACGATAACAAGGGGATTTAACCATCAATATCAGTAAATGTATGGGGACTGGTTGGTGGTTTGGAACATTATATATTTTTCCATATATTGGGAATAATCATCCCAACTGACTTTCATATTTTTCAGAGGGGTAGGTATACCACCAACCAGGGGATATTGATCATCACCATTCAAAATGTGGATTTAACATGATTTAACCATGAAATTACTGGTTTAACCATGGTTTTGTGGTGATTTCATGGGGATATACCAACTGTTTCAGATTTTTTGTTGGTTCATCGAGTTCAGAAAGGTCAGAATCAGGAACCGAACATCTGCAGGATTTCGCGTTTTTTTCACGGATGTTTCGTGGTGTGGTGATTTCATGGTGGTTAATGGTTAATGATGGTTAATGATGGTTAATGATGGTTAATGATGGTTAATGATGGTTAATGATGGTTAATTATTAATTATGGTTATATAATGATTGTTGATGATTTAATGATGATGATTAACGATGATTGATGACTGTACCCTCTGGTAAACTAACAGTTTGCGAACTTGAAAATGCCCATTGAAATAGTTGATTTACCCATCCAAAATAGTGATTTTCCATAGTTATGTGACTGTTGACCAGGCCGGGCAATAAATGACGGCCAGTTACGCGATGCATTTGTCAATTGTTTATTCTACTACTCCTGTAAGCGTTTGATCGAAGCATGGCAAGCTGGGAAATCCACTGTAATGGAGGTTTACAATGTTTATACCCTCTGGTAAACATAGAAAAAACTATTGAAAATGGCCATAGAAATAGTGGATTTTCCCATTAAAAATTGTGATTTTCTATAGTTATGTTAAATTACCAGAGGGTAGCTGGGAAAATTCAGTACAGATGGGCGATTTACGATTGCCACGTTTGATTGCTGGAGGCTCCGTTGAGATTTTCAGACGAGACCTTGTTGGCGGTATTTTGTTGTGATTTTCCCAGGGGTACACTCTGGTAAACTAACATAGCTATTGAAAATGGCCATTTAGAGTTTTCCCATTAAAAATGCTGCATGTTTACCAGAGGTAACTGTCCAGATCACCAAGCTACAATAAGATTTTGTGGATCCTGACGGTGGATCAAGCGACTGCCATGGTGATTGCGTAGCTGCCATGCTTCTAACATAGTTTTTTTGTACGCTGCGTCGTGCAGTTTGTTTGTTTTTTTACCACGGTTATCACACCATAATTTCTCTTAATATGGGATATATATATATATGTATGTATATGTATGTATATGTAATATGTATGTATGTATAACCCCTTTGGGATTACAGGAGCTATTATGACCTGCACGTCCAGGTGGTGTTCCATGCCCTTTTTTTTGGCAAGTGGAGCTCCGTTACTAGAGCCGCCAAAGGTAGCACTCTGAACAGGGGTCATTCTCCAGTAAATCCACATAGCTATAGAAAATGGATGAACATGGCCCTTTTATAGCGAATTTACCTATCAAAGATGGTGATTTTCCATGATTTTCCATTGTTGTGTTAGTTTACTGGAGGGTAATGCTGCAGATCATTTCCGATCAACACCCACACATAAATCCCAAAAACACTAGCTGTCTCAACCTCTTCAGTGGTGAAGATAGAATGGGTTTGTGTTTCTCTTCTGTTTCCAAAGATTTAGACTTTATATTTATATTGTCTCAATGGAACATCCAACCTTGACCAACATTTACCCAATGAAAGCACTGGGAATATCCACCATTTAGATCCATTTCACTAGAATCTTCTAGGGAACTTGTCTCTTTCCGGGGGGGCACCCTTAAGAGTATCCAAATTGATTGGGGACTTATATATTATTTGACAACCATGTTTTTTTCCACCAGCAAAAAGAGTCAGCTTTTTGCACGCTCCAAAATCACACTTCAAGTCGCAAGTTCCCTTTTTTGCTGCCTTTTGAGTGCACCAAAATCACGGTGTCTCCATTCGGGGCATCAGCTGCTGGTTTTTGGACCAATAAGCTGGTGATGGCAAGGCAATCATAGCGACGCAATTCGAGGGTATTTCATGGTTTTTCTACAAGATTAGGAGGTTCTAAAGATGCAGCATCCTTGAAGCTGGTGATGAGCTTTGTCTCAAAATGGAGGATTTAGATATGCAAATCTTGAAAGGGATGATGACCCATTTTCTTTTAAATGATTTCATGTCCCCTTCTATCAAACTCCAGAAACCCGCGTTGACCCTTGGCTCTTGTCATTTTCGGAGTCCATACTGGCAAAAATCATATTGGAGCAGGGGTTAGAAACATACCCACATCATGACCTAGTTGCTGAGCCATAGCACCAATATCACGGAAAACATGGCGTCTTTTGATATTATGCTAAGACCACCACTTCGGGTAAACCGGTGCCAGGACTGGACATTTAAGTCACGTGTTAGTTGAAGCCACGCTGTATAGCTGCAATGCTTTGCAACATAGGTAGCTATGGAAAGATCCACAATTTTCAATGGGTAAATCCACTATTTCTATGGCCATTTTCACTAGCTATTTACTGGTTGGTGGTTTAGAACATGGCTTTTATGACTTTCCATATATTGGGAAAAATCATCATCCCAACTGACGAACTCATATTTTTCAGAGGGGTAGGTATACCACCTACCAGACAATCCTTTGGATTCTTAATCTTGGTGGTCGAAAATTCTTGAGGTTTCCCATAAGATGATGGATTACCATTTTACACCCCTTTCCTGGGCCCCGAAATCCTGCATTTGAAATCCCGTCGCCACCAGAAGTTCAGATGGTTGCCCTGGTTGCCCCCTTCGCCTCGTAGCGGCGCGCGCTGAAATCGCCGATGAATCGCGCATCCCAATAGATCGATATGTACCATTCAGCTATGCAATCAGAGATCCAGGCCGCTCAAAGCACAGCTCAGCCGTTTGTATTTTAGGTATTGTGGTAGGCCCAATAAAGTATATCATACATCACTCATATGGCACATATGGCCATGGGTGGAAATAGAATCATCCCTAGATGGTCGGTAAACATTCTTGGGTGTACCCCAGCGAACTGAAGAACATGCCGGACCTCGACCGCCAGGTCGGATATCGGATACTCTCACATGTCAAGCTGAAAAATTGACCAAGGATGATCATAAAGCTCAATTAGTAGGTTCTGCATCCAGGCTCTGAGTAGATCTGATATGATGAAGGTCACCCTGCGGTCCTGCAGTGACACCAGTGTCCAAGAGTTGGAGGATCATGCCACGGACAGCAAATGGTTTTAGACATGATGATAAATGATGATTTAATGTGATATTAAACATATTTATGGTTAATGATTATGATTAACTGGCTAATATGGCTTAACGGGACTTAATATATCTATAATTATACTGGTTGGTGGTTTGGAACATGGCTGGATTATGACTTTCCATTCAGTTGGGAATGTCATCATCCCAACTGACTAACTCATATTTTTCAGAGGGGTAGGTATACCACCAACCAGCAAAAGCAAGGTTCAACTCAACCCTGTTTTGTTCCCAACTGACTAATGTTTTTCAAGATGGTTGAAACCACCAACCGGGATAGGTACAATAAGTTATAATCCATTTTTACCCTCTGGTAAACTAACATAGCCATGGATTATGGCACATAGAAATAGATGGTTTACCTATTAACAACGGTGATTTTCTCTGATTTCCTATAGTTATGTGGCCAATTGCCAGCGGGTAAGTGAATTCATCATTAATCACCATGAATCACCGTTATTAACCATCATTAACCATCATTAATCACCATTAACCACCATTAACCATAGGTGAGTACATCGGGGACGGGAACCCAACCGAAAAAGGGACATCCGACGGGACGGTGGGATGATCCTCCCAGGGAAACCATTGAGGGTACCTGAATTATCCTGGATTCCTGGATGTGAATGTTGAGGCTACCTGGATGTCTATCCAATTCTATCCAATTCTATCCATCTGAAATAAATGTTGAGGGTCTTAGGGTCTTTGGCAAAAAACGAATGGAGAGAGGTGACCGAGAGAGGTGTGTTGATATACAAGTATCGTCAAGTATCTACTTGTGATTTCCTGCTGTTCGAGCCATGTTTTACTTTTCTATGCTTTTTTGATTTGTCATGATAATCGACTCTGTCAGTCCCCAACCGGCACAGCCACCCTCTGGAGCCTTCTTGGGTCTCTGCGCATTGGTGCATCATATTTAACATACCTGTGGTGAGCCACGCTCACAGGACCCCAATGACGACGCTTTTCAGAGTAGAGATGTCAAATTTCCCACCCCCTGGAGTACTTAATGTCGTCGTCATCATCATCATCTTCTTCATCATCATCATCATCATCATCATCATCATTTTCTTCATCATCTTCTTCATCATCATCATCATCAGCAGCAGCAGCATGATCATCAAAGCCATTTCCAGTTCCGGGCAAAGCATAGGGTTCGTGCCGTATTGTTAGTAAAACAATGGATACAATAGTGAACCATCCCCAATATCACCATAAATGGGTTGTGTAAACCATCAAAATCTGGGTGGTTTAGTATTGCATTACTAACATTTATATAGCTAGTAGGGTTTCTGGTAAGCATAAGTGTAGTTGGGTAAGCTTACTTACAAACCAGCCTACAACTGGGGGGCACCACCTTTTGGAATTTTGACACCAGGACGTTGGATGTATCATATATCTATTTATTTATTTTCATATATAGACTGTAACATCTCATCTGGTTGGTGGTTTGGAGCATTTTTTATTTTTCCATATATATATATATGGGATAATCCTTCCCCTTGACTGATATTTGTCAAGATGGTTCAAACCACCAACCAGTCATTGTCACCAGTAGCTTCACCGAAATCTTCGCATTTCGCCTTTCGCATGTCGCGTCTTTGGGGGCCCAGCGCTCGCCACAGCTCGCCATTTTCCGTCGAGACGCAGTCCAGCGTGGGAGGACGCAGAAAACAGGGGGTGAATCCCTGGTTCCAGTTGGCTTGGGAAGCCAGGTGCCATGATTATCAACATTTATTATGAACATTTATAACCAACAACCATAGGGATTTGGATGGATTTGGTGTTCAGGATATCATGAGGATGTGCTTTGGGATATCTATGTTATTTGGACTTATTGTAATATGGCTATTGGTTGTTATGGTTGTTGGAGTTACCAGTCAATAGGATTGCTCCAAAAATAGGCTTAGTTGTTACAATGTGAGGCCCCCAAGATAGCTAAGTTGGTGCAAATAACTCCAATAACTATGGTTTATGGTACTTATAACTATAGTTACTGGGGCTTTTGTTAACCAACAAACATAACCGGGGGGCCTCACATTGTATGATAGCTCCGGTTCGTTGATCATGACCTCACCTTGTGTCATCACGATGGAATGATGGGAATTGATTCTGCCAGATGTTTCAGGTGATGTTTGAGTTCCCAATGGAGAATCCACCATTTGAGGATTTTGTTTGCTTTCTGTTGGTAAGGGGGCCCCTTGAAAAAAATCCAAGATGACAGGTTCATGACCTCCAAAATGTGCTGTGTTCTGCAAAAGGCGAACGTTGTGAACTGGACAACCAAATGTTGGTTTCATTTACTAAATATTGTGGGCGGACATAGATTGATGAATTGTGCAGTGTCAGATGGCCAGACGCTGCTAGAGGGTACGGTTATCCGAACAAATAGCTCTGACTTTTGACTCCAAGTTGGCAACTTCGCCCAGCTACATTTGTTCACAATGACAGTCAGCCCCTTCCTAGCAACATATTGGCCAACATGCAACAGGGTTCAGGTCGATTTTTCGGGGCCATTTTTATATCCAATTGCCAGATGTAACGACACCAACATTTTGAACTAAGATCGGGTGCCCCTAAATCCATTGGTTGATGTATGTTGATGTTCATCTAGTAATCCCTATATGTGATCTTTATGGCCAGGGAATACAACATTAGCAGACACCAAATTTAGTCATATTGCCGGTGATATGTACCATTATATCCGATCAATCGATCATATCTCATTCAACTCGATTCACTCATATGGTAAATCTAATTTTCAGACGCACTCATATACAATATCAAATTGCTTAGCTTTAGTAGATATTCCAAAATACTGTATTAAACTCATTGGTTTCCCCATGTCACCATTGAACTCCCATTGGGCCCCCTTCTTTTGATTTCTTTTGTGTGGTACGTATTTGAACGTTGAGATCTCTGCCCGGTTCCGAGACACCGGGGAGACACCGGGGACATTGGATCCGAGCAGCTGGTAGCCAGTCACCCTGTGCGCCGTTCCCATGTGTACACTCCAAAAGGCCAAACGTCCAACACGTCAGGTCGAGCAGTGTGAGAAAATGATGAAAATGTGAGAAAAGTCTAGCAGATTTGGAGAATGATTGGGAATATGAAATCTATATACAATGTGGGGCCCCCCAGTTATGTTTGTTGGTTAACAAAAGCCCCAGTAACTATAGTTATAAGTACCATAAACCATAGCTATTGGACTTATTAACCAACTTAGCTATCTAGGGGGCCCCACTTTGTAAGAATTATAAGAACATCTGGTGCTTAGGAGGGAGCGATTAGGAGCTATGGGTATCCATTCTCCCTATTCAAGGGGAGCGATTAGGAGCTACCAAGAGTTTTCCAACCACATGATATATATATATATACATGAATAAATAAATAAATGGTTGGGATACTGTATTTTAATGGAATATAGTTAATGGGATATTCCTAGATTACTGCAATTGGGATATTGGAATTTAATAAGCTATTAATCGGATATTCCTATATTACTGTAATGGGATAATAGAATACAGTAGCACTCTATGAATAAATATAACTGTAATTGGATATCATTATCAGTGGGTTCTGGATCCTTCGGGTAATTTGGCAGTTTGCTATGGAACATCACGTGTGTTACTAAGCAAATCCTCGAGCTTTGAGTGTGTTTTTTCTCATGGCACACTCTTACATTATCAGACGGTGAGTCAACGGGAATTTCAGGATCCTAAAATGGAGGTACTGTACCATATAAGGCCATATTTTCTGGGGATATCCCCTTACATAGGCCTAAGAAATAGGCCTTATATATGGTAGGTACCTCCAATTTAGGATCCTGGAATGGCCATTGAATGGATTCCAGCATCTCAGGATGTGTTCTGCACGAATCCATGTTCTTCTCTTGGGTAGAATCTCAAAAAACTGGCCCTGCGAAAGTCTTGAACCTTGGATGATCGACACGATTAAGCTGTGCCTAAGGTTATGAATATAATATATATATATATATATATATGTATAGAATATATCTATATATATTTTTGCTACAATTCTCAGCTGTTCGGCTGTATGGACTTGGGACAGGGGCTGAAATTGCAACTGAGACCTTCCTTCCCTCAGTGTCAAGGACGCGGGGCTGGTGATGCTGGTGAAAACGCGCGGCCCCGGAAGTTGTTCATATTATATATATATATATACCGGATTAATCAAAACCCAGTACAGTGTATGAACATGAAACATCCAGCTTACTGACTGAAACCCAGGACTAGGAAACATATGAGGTGGCTTTGGATTTGCAATTGGAATTATGATTGAATTATCACTTTTTGGGGACCCTGCCCCCCCTATTTCATTTTGATATTTGGGCAAGCTGGGTAGACCCTGGATATTTTAGTACTTCAATCTTTTACAATGAATGCGATGTACACATAGGAACCAGTGAGAAAACATTTGTTTGCAGGTTATCTCAGATCGGCCGCGGAAGCCCAAGTTTTTTTTTTCCGGCATGGTAGTCAACACACTAATTAATTAACTACACATTTGGAGACCTTGTAAAGCATCTCAAAAATAGGTACTGTTTCTGACTGGGTTACCCACGAATATATAGCCAGATTAGCACAGATTATATAGCCAGATTAGTAGGTTGAGACTTGGCGCAACATGTTCACCCATTCGTTTTGTTGCAGCTTTGGGGCCGGACACTGGGGGACATCATTGGTTGCGCCGCTTTTCCGCTGGACCATTGCTGATGTGTCGAGTACAGGAGTCAGTGAGCTGCAGAAGTCAAGTTTGCTGATCAACAGACGTCGATTTGCAATCCGAAAGCTGAAAAGAGAGCCGTGAGCCGCCAGATTTTTGTGGGGTCTTAGTCATCCCTTTGATACAAAAAAAAAGGCCTTGCATGGCACCCCAAAGGACCCCTTAATTGCTGATGGACATGGTTAGGGTCAGGTTCCATACATGTCTACATTTAGAAATTATGTGTGTCAAATTTCTGGAGCTTAGATGAACTAACACATCTCTTGGACAAAAACATAATCTGAGTCTCTGAGTGCATGAGGTTCATGAGTTGGATTATTCTTGTTAAGTTCTGCCACTGTTGGCGTAAGATCTTGGAATGTCTTACAGACATGCAGAGTGCTAACATCACGGAACCATGCGGCGTTTGATGGGGATCCAGCCTCACCCATTTGCAAGCTCTTCCTTCAATAGTTCGATTGGGTCAAAGATCGCCACAGATATCCAAGAAAAGCAACCATACCATAGATGAGGCGATGGGGAGAGAGAGAGAGATAGAGAGAAAGAGAGAGAGATGGAGATAGATTCGATAGATGAGTTAGATTAGATAGATTTGATAGATGGGATCGATTAGATAGATTAGATAGATTACATAGATTAGATATGATAAGATAAGATTAGATTAGATTAGATAGATTAGATTGATAGATAGGCAGATAGATAGATAGATTGATAAGAAAGAAAGAAAACAATAAAGAAAATAAAGAAAGAAATACAGAAATAAAGAAAGAAATAAAGAAGGGAAGGAAGGAAGGAGATAAAGAAAGAAAGAATAAAGATAGAAAGAAAAAAAGGAAGAAAGAAAAAAGAAAAAAACACACACACATATATATATAGATAAATAAATAGATAGATAGATAGATAGATAGATAGATTATATTTGCACATGATGTCCAGGTAGGGAAACTATAATTTGCCCAGCAGATTCTGAATGATTTTCCAGGAGGCGTCAGGTCTTTGGAGAGGGCGCCCATTTTTTTTTCCCGTCCAAGGCATGGCGAGGAATTTGAGTTCGGCCGCTGGGATTTACAATTTCATTTCCCATAGGATCCATGGTGCTGGGATATATGCTAACATTTGGGGTATATTGATGGGATCCATGTTACCATATATGGCAGCACCATGGATCCTATGGGTTTGGCTGATTTTGGATGTTTGTGCTGAAATAAACGATACCATTCTCCCAGCAACCTCAGCTACCTTAGACCTTTTTGAACTTAGGGAGTTGGAAGACTACTTTCCACTCAGAATCGATTAGCGGTTTGCAATTCCCGGGGTCTATGTTGGTTTGGAATTGGCACCTGGCAAATCCACACAGTTTTGTGCTGCTGACCGATTGCTAGGATGCGTTAAGTCTTCCATAAACATGACTAAACACTATTATATTACTGCGACAGGTGCCTTATGAATACATTGCTTCTATGAAATTATTGGTCTATTGGGACATCTTGTGACCAATTCGATTTTTTATAATAATTCAAGTAATCATCCGGAATCCAACATGATCCAACATGCAGAAAAACCAGAATTCAGCCTCTTTTTCTTCACAAAAAGATCCATTGAAAACAGAGAGGTCTTTCCTCTGATTTCTCACCGCTTCTCGCTGCATCTCGCTGCTGTCAGGTGAGGTCTTTATTCATCAGGTCATTGAGACGATTGAGTTTGTGTGCCGTGGATCTGGATGGATCTGGGATCTGGGTGGAGGAATATCCATCATTTATAGGTTGATTATGGTTGATGTTTCCATTAAACCTCTATTTACTTGTGGAGCATCATTTATAGGTTGATGTTTCCATTAAACCTCTATTTACTTGTGGAGCATCATTTATAGGTTGATGTTTCCATTAAACCTCTATTTACTTCAGGGATTTATGGATTTCTAGTGCCATTCTTGATATTCTTGCGAATTTGGATTTGAGCTGCATAGAATGTGCGCTTTTCGAAGCGAAATTGAGATGGCCACCCCCATGCCCTCAATGCCAGTGGATGGTAAAACGATCTGCAACGTATTGGGAGCCAGCGCGGTGTTGGCGCCAATGTGGCGCCAGGGAAACCCAAGGAATGATCCATTGCGGAAGCAGGTTGAAGCTGCAACAAGTTGGATTTTTTCAGCAGTGACAAGTGGGAAATGGGAACTTAACCATCACTGGTTGGTGGTCTGGAACATGTTTTATAATTTTCCATATATATATATATATATGATATGGGAATAATCATCCCAACTGACGAACTCAAGTTTTTCAGAGGGGTAGGTCAACCACCAGTGGTGGGTGACAGCAACTGATAGCCCACGGATCCAATCATGGGACAGAGCGGAGACACCAGCACTTCGGGGCTTCCTTGCCTCTCAGTTACCTTTCATCAACCATGGCTAGATGGGAAGTCCCGGAACGAAATAGTACATGGGGACATCGAATCATATGTAGATGTCGTAAATGTGTAATATTCCATTGGCAGGTTTGATTACTGGAGGGTACTGTGGCGAACCTCATGGTCCATCCAAGCCTGGTCTGAAGATCGGCTTTCCCATGTTTTTCTTTGCAAAAAAAGTGCCGCACTGAGGCTGGGAACCGTGTCCCATACCGCATCTTACTTGCGCAGCTCGGCTAGCGGCTAGCGAAGCCCCGAAGCGTGTCGCCATCTCTACTGGGGTTCCCGCAAGAATCCACGGGGAGCAATCAGCCTTCCTTGTGGGGTTCAACCAAGAACTAGCATTCCGGGGATGATAGAACAGCAATCGCATTCTCATGGTGATCCACTTTTTTTGGAAGGGGCCCTCAAAGAATTAGCTGATTAGCTACTCGCCAGTTATCCATTATCCTAATTCCAAAAGTATCCAAAACTCATTTTTGGCTAATTTGGACTACTGTATTTGTCCTAACAAGATCTAACAAGCGCTATTTTTCATATTTACAAACTACCAGCTAAGAATTAGCCTTCAAAGTGCAGTTTATCCATTGGAACATATTTAGCTGGTAGTTTATCCAAATAAGGCATCTCTGGTATTTAAACCAGCTAATTTATCACACCAGATATCAAAAATTTTCCATTGGACACCGCGGAAAACCGTGAGGTATTTGGGCATTGTCTTTGGCCCATCAGCAGCTGTCCTTGGTGTTCTTCCAGAAGACCATCACCATGGGTGCCGAGAAATGCCTGGGTAACGTTGATGGTTCTTTATAGCTAACATGATGCCCCAGTTGAATATCCATTGGAAATATATATATATATATAGGACTATATCTCATCATATCTCGCCAGTTGTTGGTTTTCATGGTATTTTTTGAACGGTATCTAGCTGGAGTTTCCAAAAAGCAACGGGGAACTTATTTGGAGATCAGGATGTGTTTCCCAGTATCTACTGTTGGCCATGTTGATGCGCTGCCGCATCCAAGAAAGCTTTGACTGGAGATGGTTTCTCCAGCTTTTCTTGATGAAGAACCCTTTGAGCCTTTGAGTAAGCCCCCACTGTGGCATTTTTTTTTCAACCACCGAATTTCAGTTCGATGGGATTTGTTCCTGATAGCTCTCCACGGTTCTTCCTTGGTGAAATCCACATTTCCATGTCCCCTTTGACTCCCTGACTTGTTGCGAGGCTTGGAGATGTCGTTTCCGCTGAACGGCACGCCGCGTTTGCTGTTGCTGTTGGGGTGTCGTCGGTGTTGTCGCAGTTGCGATTCGTGGGATGATCCACATAGTAGGTACCCTGTGGTAATTCACCATAGCTATGTAGAATGGATCAACATGACCCATTGGGTGTTCGATGATCTACCCGTTTGAAAAAAACAAGTGATGTTGAACGGCCCCATGTTGAATTACCAGAGTGTAAACCGGTCATGGCCTACAGGCCATGACCGGTGTTGGCTATGAACATGTTCATAATCAAGGGGGTTATTTATCCAATAATGACCCAGAAAGTGAGGATTATGATTGAATCATCCCACATCGCCAGCTACAAATGAACGGTGAATTCTTTGGATTTGAAGATTCGATCGGGCCATGTTTCAGCGGATTTTCCATGATTTTCTCACTCATGAGGACCTGAACAGCCATGCAACCACGTGGCCACAAGAAAAACTTCACTGCCTGCAGAGCCCCAGATATACCTAGATGTTCAGCAATGTGGCCCAATGTTTTTAGCCCAAGTTCACCCGAGATTTTGGTAACCATCAGCTATTATCTGGTTGGTGGTTTGGAATCTTTTTCTTTTTTTCCATATATTGGGAATAATCATCCCAATTGACGAACTCATATTTTTCAGAGGGGTAGGTATACCACCAACCAGGGGATACTGATCATCCAGCATCTTGATTTCACCATTCAAAATGGGGATTTAACCATGATTTAACCATGAAAAATGATAAACCACCCCCATATTTTCAATGGAAGCTGCTGACTGGCTGCCGTGGTCAGGTATCGTGATCTACCTGATGTTTGGTGCTTGGTTTGGCATCACCCTAGCTGTCTTGTTGGGTATGGACGTCCTAGAGCGCCTTGGCTGAATGTGATGAGGTAAATTTCCTGGGGAAATTTGAACATCGGAAAGGAAAGAATTTGGTTTTGCATTTCAAATGCCCCTTAAAATTCAACCAATCTATAGAGATGTATAATAAAGATATGATGATGATCATCAGGAAATGAGCAGAATAGGGGTGGAGAAATGCATCACGTGGCCAAGAGTCAGGCTTCTGGAATTCATAACCTGGAAGATAGCCAAGCCTATCGAATTTGTTTCTACAACTGGTGGGCTCAAATCAGAATTCCAAGAAACTTTGGTTTTATAAAACCAAGCATTTTCGGGAGATGTTCAGGGATTTTTTATGGGGTAACCCCCTCCAATGAGACGCCGAAACCAAGTTAGGCCAAGGATTGGGTAGGAGACCCAGAGTTTCCTAGCCATATGATTGGCAAGTCCAAAAAACGTATAAAAACGTGACGTGCTGGCTTCGTTCTTCCAGGTGTTTCTTGCACACCTTGCGCTTGCACTGGGTGGAGTTCCAGAGCAAGTTCTACAAGGTGCGCAGAAAACATGGCGACCGTTGGTTGGTGGCAGGATCCCAAAAGGTCCAAGAGAAACCTGACAGCTTACAAGAATACGTTCAGAAAGTTCGTGTTCCAAGATTCTGGGCATGAACCACATGGGTCTGTGTGTGTTTGTGTCTGTCTAGTGTAGTATGATGTAGTATGTAGTTGTTGTGTATTTGTGGGCCATTCTTCCAAGCAACTTGTTTTTTTCTTGCAAGAGCTTGGACCCTTGCCCAACGAAAAATGATAAAAGGTATACATATGTATACATACAACAGCAACGATTCTAACAGAAACACTTATCCTCTTGCAGGTAGCATCTATAGGTACCTCTACCCACCACGCACATCGCACATTTGTCGGCTTTTTCAGGCGGAAGGCTTGAAGTTTGCGCCCTTCTCTGTCAAGAAGCTCCTCACACCCCAAGACGAGTGAGTGGCTGGACTGCCTTCAGATTCATCTATTGATTTGGGAGAGGAAAACAGGTGCCACAGAGTTAGCTATATTTAGCTATGTAGGTTTTTTCAGGCTGTTTCTGGATTTTATGATAGGTCTATTAAAAATATATATATAGTTACATTTTGTTTTATGAAAATTATAAACCAAGAAACGTCACAAAAATGGGGCCACGTCGGATGGTTGAACTCACCCCCTTTTTGACTTTGATTCAGGGCCCAGTTAAACGATGTAAACTTGGAAGAGCCACTGGCAACGAAACCTGGACATGGCAATTAAGATCAATTAAGTGTGCTAAAACAAGTGTTTGTTTTGTAAAGGTTACTTGTATAGCCATTCATTGAAGAGAGGCTTCATACCAGAGCGAAGCCCTGCTCTATCTATGATGTTGAAGATGATGACCCCTGTTAGGCTCTCAAAATATCTCAATATCCCCTATGCCGTAGACCATTACAATTTGACCTTCTTATGTGTTGCGAAGTTACAAATCTCTGCGGCTAATTTGCGGCAAAAACAGCAAGATCCCGAACACCCTGGTGTTTCAAGACATGTTTCCCAGTATTCAGAGTTCCCTGTGCTGTGCCCCTGAGGTCTCCTAGCGCTGCCAGACCGTTGAGGCAGCTCGTTTCGCCGCTAGTGGCGATGCGTCGACGTCGAGTTGATCGCGTCGTCGCGATGTTTTGAGATGGGCACGAAGCTATTTGGTGCAGACGCCGCTTCGGGGATTTGCAGCATGCTTCAGGGTTTTACTGAGCCAAAACATCCCCAACCTTTGGATAGGTCGTTTCCCAGCCAACCAGCCAACCAGCAAAAGATGACAAATTTCTTGTGGACTACCAAAGATTGACCATGCAAAAACATAAAAATAACATAGACATCTGGCCCTTCGGCGTTACACCAAACCATCGTGCTGAAAAAACCGGAGTCCTGCGCTGGGGTTGGCAGCAACTGAAACTGACAAGATGTTTCACTATGAGGTTTGATTCCAATATCATGGCTACATATGGCTACTCCAGGAATGACATAACCAACTTTATGAACTGAACTATGAATGAATCTAGTTCATACCCAGTTCTATTTTTTTGTGAAATTATAGAAAGTCATCAAAACTCAAAAACCATAATCACCAGTTTTGATGGAACGGTCCATGTTAGTCAAGCATTTGCTGTCGCAGCGCTTCCCCTCGAGATGCCAACATTGGTGGAACCGGGGGTTCTAACCGCCCCCTGCTGTTCCAAAATGCGGCGCTGCAAGAGGGGAGGGGGAAGGAAGGGGATGGTTGAGCAGTGGCTGTGACCGACCACTTTTGGCTGATGATTAGTTCAGGGGTTACACTATGCAGTATTATATTGATGTATATTGGGGATTATCAGATTATCACAATCCATGATGGTAAATCCTGTGTAAAGGGCCGACAGTGGGTTTTCAACACTGCTCAGGCGAGTCTTGTTGAGTTAGCCTGTGTGGGGTTCTTGGACGTTCTTAGATGCCTTCAAGGTGGTAACCTGTCTGCCAAAATGATGGGAATCCAATCTTTAAAAGAAGAAAAACCAGCACACATCGGCAATCGTAGTGCAAGGGCAGATGTAAGATGTCAGCTATAGTTGGGCCTCGAAGTTTCGGGCCGGGGTTTGATACGTCATTTTTTTGTGCCACAGAGAGGGTATCCAATCTCAGCCATGTACCAGATACATGGGCATTTGACCGCGGCAGATGAAGATTTTGGCATCATGTTCAGATCAAAAAAGCGACCCCCAAATAGATAGAACAGTTGAACACCTGGAAATATGTGGCAAATATATGCAAATCTAATATGATATATGATACAGTATATTATGATTAATTTTATATATATATATATATTTACATATTATATACATATATATATATATGCCCAAGGGTCCCCACTTGACAGGTGGGGTGGGGTGTGGGGTGGGGCAATAACGTGTAAGTACACTTATGCACAGACGTTATGCTACGCTACTGGACGTTATGCTATGCTACTTGCGCAGAGAGTTGCGCAGCAAAGCTGTCAGTCAGGTAAGTTTTCAAGCGAACCGTGGGAAAGTTTAAAACGAAGCCACACACGGTTCTATCTTGTTGGTTAAGTTAATTATGGAATTATATGGAATTATTTTAGACATAATCTTTTCAAAATGGGTTTGTCTTCAGATAGGCTCCCCTAAATTATAATCTTGCTGGTGCGTTTTACGTAGGGTTGCTGGATGGGTTGCTGGGGGTTGCTGGGATGATCTGCTTGATAGTTAGCCAGTGGATCTTTCCCGAAAATTCCCTGCGTTTAGCACCAGTAAGTAATTGGTTGATGAGTTGGTTGATCATCAATCTGCCTATGAAACAAGCTGTTTTTCGGTGCATAGACCATCCCGTGACGTCCCTAAGATTTTCCACCTTTCCATCGACAAAGACGGAACCGAGACATTCCACCCACCAACTGATCACTTCCAGAAAAGCAGAGGCTACCCACACTGATGCGTGAAGTGATTCAAGATGTCATCACTGTTCACCATCTTGGCTCCAAAAAACAAAAAACAAAAAGAGCCCAAACACGTTGCCAGAATCAGCTTTGGGAGGCTGAACTGGAGCCTTGAGGAGTGGCCAAGGTTGGCGCGATGTGAAAGTTCGGGGTGCCAGATACTCATCATCTTCGGTACTAAACCCTCCAATTACCTGGGTAGTTTGCAATGACTCAAGAAGCACTCATGTGGCAAAACATGTGACTTGTCGAAATGGTCTGTGCTGTTTTCTAAGACTCAGTAGATCTCAGTAGGCTTAGCAAACAACCTTGTGGAACATACCCATTTTAGATCATTTTAGCCGAGCACAATGGCACAATGTTCAGAGTTTGTGTCAATAACTCCACCTGAAATCACCTGAATGTTGGCAAAAGGTGTAAATTCACACCCTGCGCCAAGGTGAATCTAAGGATCATCCCCTGAGATGGCCAAATCTTTCAGCTATTTTCGGGTTGAATGATGCAGCCGGATCAGATATACCATATAATATATATATATATATACACATTATTTTTATAATATGTTATATTCCATATGCTCCATGGTGCTGGAATATTTATACCAACATTTGCCTTAAAAATCACCCAGTTTTGTAGGTAAATATACCATACATGGAGCATATGGGTATCCATTTAATGGTTCTAGTACTTTTGCCCATGCTTTCTTTTGCGAGGATGCGAGGATCAAGGTAGATCCTCATTCGTTGACCATCTATTGATGAGGAAACATTGGACCGGCATCACGGCTGACTAGATTCCTCGTCCTGCTGGTTTCAAACTTCTTCAAGCGTAAATGATGAAAGCTCTACAAACATGGTCTTAGACATCTTCAAACCACATGTTTCTTCCATGTACGTTCCCCAACTGTCAGTTGCTTTACCTAACATTGTAATCTCAACAGGTCGCCATCATGGTGACGAGTCTCTGTTGCAGCCATGAAGTGCGTTTGGCTGTTAGCCTTGGTGGCCTGCCGTGTCGCGGTGGCTGTGGCGAGCATCACTGGCTGCTGGGATGGCGGAGGGGTGGTCGGGTGGTCGGGGCAGGGGTGCTGCAAAGCCACGGATGTAATGCTGGCACACGTGACACGTGTATACAAATAAGATCAAATAAATATACATTATACATTCCATTACTGTACATTACCAATAATAGAGAGAGAGAGAGCAACCACGAAGAAACTAGAACAGTAGATCAACACTGTTTTCGTAGGATTTTACATAGTTTGCCATACATGTGGGGGGATGAACATCCATTTGCCAGCTGTTCGCCAGGGTACCAGGGTTTGATCCAGGGCCGCCATGTTGAGGGAACTCTTAACATCTCTTAACTGTTAAGACTGTTAAGAGGATACCAGGCTTAAGAGGAGCCTCTCAAGCCATCAAGTATTGATGATTGATATGATTGGCTGTCCAATGAATTTTTGAAGTTATTCCTCCCATCATGGAATCCATTGGAATTTACAGGGACACCAGGGACACCAGGGACACCTTGGCTGATGTGACCGCCATTCCCATTTCACTGGGGATCCTTGCGGGTTTTGTTGGACAACTGGCAGGTAATTGTGACCGAGATTTGTCCGCCTATGGAACCAGCACGAGGCGCGTTTTGACAATGGATTTTTTTACCCACGTAAGTATCTGAAAATGTGATATTCCCAATCCCATAGGATCCATGTATGGTATATATGCTAACATTTGGGGTATATTGATGGTAAATGTTACCATATATACTATACATGGATCCTATGGGAATGGTGATGTTTAAAAGTTGGAACTGATGATGTTTGCGAATTCATATTTTCTTCTTGCGGAGAGAACGGGTACAGGGGAGATATAGTCAAGAAAACGATACGATGAATACATCTGAAAATGATTAAATATGCAGTATGCAATTCCAATTGCCAATGGTATAGGAAAGAATGATAAACCAGTGGAATTTGGGTAATGTGGGTAAAGCAATGCCATAAACCATCCCCCAAAACCATCATTCTTGTAGGTGGTATAAACATGTATAAACCATTCCGAGTCATGGGTGGTAAAGATGACATTGTTTACCCGCATTAAACCATCTCAATCATCAACCATGACTATCATGACTGGGGGGTTTTAATCAACCATAAACATCATCCCAGTCATAAGGGTTTCCCCTTCGGACAAACTCTACCTGCCACACCTGGGTTCTAATATTTTCCACGCCCTTGTTGTGGATGGTCCTGACGTGGATGAATCATGGGTGAGAAGTATCCAAGTCATTGGACGGCTAGTGTCATCCTTTAGTTCTTTGCTAACTATGCGCATAAATGGAAAATAACCATAACCGGAAAACTATGTTTTTGTTTTTTTGTGAACTATCAAAGATTCACCATGCTTATAACTGTGATAACTGATAATGGTGTTATATTCTGGATATGATCACAAATTACCCTCTGCTTACTCAACTATGGAAAATCACCTTGTTTAAGTTCAGTAGATCATCGTAAATCATCTATTTAATCAGAAGGCAACAAACCCCATGGCCCATCTAAGTGGGCATCTTTGGTCGTCAGTTTTGCGGGGACTTCCCAGAGTTGATACGATACATTGGCCACGGGCTCCCAAGCGGGTCCAGCTATATTCCATTTCGGAAGAACCACAGAAACAGAGCCTTGATTTTCCAATGTTACAAATTCATACAAATTCCATAAGTTTGTTTTTTACACCCAGCTACAACCATCTTTAATTTTTGTGTTGAACTGGTGTTCCCACTTCATGTTTGCTCCTCGAACTCTGGACCTTGCATGGAGATAAATCGCCGTCCGCGGCAGCCACATCCACGGACGGGGATCTCTTAACTCCAGCAGGTTCAGCCGTGGAAACTGCCAAGCATCGCTGCAGCGGGCGGACGTGGAAGTGCAGTTGCAGGGCTTGGTGGCGAAGATTTCGGTTCCTTGGGAAAACTCGCGAAGATTTCGGTGGGCTGAGTTCATCACCCTTGTTGGTTGATTATTAAAAAAAAGGGGGAAGCTATATCCGATATGTATTGATTATATGATAAATTATATAATTACATTTGTAGTAGTAATAAACAATCAGAAATCATATGAAATCAATTGAAATCATATAATATATATATATACATACATGTGTGTAGATATAACATAGATACATACACCTATGCGGTTTTATTTACATACATATACTGGGGATTCTCGTGTTCTCATGTTCGATTATGGGAAGCCGCAGTGACCAACCAGAAGATGGCTCAGTCAAGTTGCGGATTCGAGCAACCCCTTCGTACAAGGTGGTGCCCCCAAACGATAGCCAATAGCTAAGTTGGTGCAAATAACCAGCATAGCTAATTTTGACCCCCAAATCAACGGGGACGCCTTCTAAAGTGAAGGTAGCGCCGGAAAAGGTGGGATTTCTTTGTTCGGAATATTCCTTGACCCTTTGGCTTCCCATGGGCCCTACATATTTTGCGTATGTTTAGCACATGTATCTCCAATTCAGCTACCTTGCGAGTCTTTCCATTGGTGCTTGGGAGAGGATTTGATGAATATGATTTCCTGAAGCGTGAGAGAAATCACTTATCCACGAATTGGATGGATCATTTGATTATAGCAAGACTCCGCAGCTGCCTTTTTTTTCAGGCAAATCTCACCTACAAGAACGAGAAGCACTCCGGTTGCATGCTTTCCTGGGTGTTGTTTTTTTGTCCCCATGTTTGTTTCTTTTTGTTTTTGTGACCGTGCTAGTAGTCAAATGGATTAGTCTATAGTTCATTCTCCCGAAAATGTTTGTGGGCCAAATGTAAATAACATGAGGGCCTCCATTACTTCACAATTGTGGACGGTATCAACTCTAGGGCAAAGTCATTTCATTTATATATATATATGAACAATAGGTGGAACACTGTGACGTGGCAGAAGTTAGGAACTTTGTGGACGGCGGCATTTTGGCGATTTTAGGAGCAGTTGAAGGCTGGGTGGTATCCCCAATTTATAGCTTAGTATCATGGTTTTGGCTCAGAGAGTTCTTCGAAGATCTGTAGTTTGGGTCAACCAACTGGATGAAATGGCCATCATTTGTAGGTAGAACTACATCATTTTCCAACACACCCACATATCATATCAAGTTGGTTATTTCTTCTAACCCATGATATTCCATAGAATGCTTGGTTTCCTTATGAAACCACCACACACTAACTTTAAATCCCTTTTTTGCACAGCCCCCTAACAGATAGAAACATGTTTCCAAGATGTTCGTTCGATGATATTTACTGGTTGGTGGTTTGGAACATGTTTTATTTTTCCATAATATTCAATGGATAATCCTTTCCCGAGAACTGCGACCCAGGACGGCCATTGACTCCCCCGTGCTGGTGCTACCCTTGCCTGGGGACGCCGTGTTGCAGGGATATGAGGTGCAGGACCGGCTACGTAGATGCATAGTTGTTTTATGTAGCAAGCCCCTAAAGGAAAAAAACACATCCTACTGAAATACTGGTAAATGTTTCGTTTGGTGATTGATTAAGAGCTTATTCTAGCAGCACCCACAGCTACAGGATTTATAAGTGGGTATAAGGGAAAATCTCAATCATAGATGTTTTTATTGGGGGCTTGTTACATTTTGGTGGTCAAATCTCAATGATTGCTATTTGATCCATGTTGATCCAGATTTGGGCCTTAAAGTCCAACCACCATACCTTCTGTTAAACTAACATAACTATGGAAAATCACAATTTTTAATGGGTAAAACCACTATAACTGGCCATTTTCAATAGCTATGTTAAATTACCAGAGGGTAGCGGATATGATGGTGATATCCAGCCTGCATCGCCACAGGACCTGAAAGGTGTCATTGGTCGCGGTGATCCGGGAGCGGCCGGTCAGCCCTGCCCCCATGACATGCTAAGCTTCTACGAGTCTCTTGGCACGACGTGGCATTTTTGGTACCCCATACAATCCTATGTGTCTCTTTTTCCGTATGTATCCATTATATCATATCTGGTTGGTGGTTTAAGGAACATTTTTATTTTTCCATATATTGGGACTGTCATCATCCCAACTGACTAGTATTTGACAGAGGGGTAGGTCAACCACCAACTAGAAATTGTATCTAGGTGTTGGCTTTCAAGCCCCTGCTGGTTTCAACGGAAATATCGTAAACCGTAAATCCTATTAGAATTGGAACAAGATAAAACGAACATGTTCCCCGTGAACAGATGAGCCATTCAAAATGCCCTGGTTAATTGATTGCTATAGGGGATTATACTACCTGGTTTTTCCTGGGATTATGTTGCCACCCAAAGTAGGGAAACCTATCAACCAACTAGTAACTGACTAGTATAGTGAGATGGGATAGGGGTATTTTTAATGGCTCATATGGCAGTGTGTCAAAACCTTGTACCCCTGGTGAACATCAAAATAGCTGGTAAATGGATGTTCATCCCACTAAAAATTGTATTAATAGTAATAGGTATTGATCCATACCCATATGTCAATTAAAGGGCATATCCTGTTTTCATAAGGACAACGCACCAGTCATGGTACCCAGGATGTCGGGTGGTGACCGCGGGAAGCAGCGCGTGCAGCTGAAACATCTGGCGCCGGAGGAAGAGGTATGGCTGCGATTGGAGTGCCTCGAAATGGAGCCACATTAAGCAGGGGTTGGTAACTGTCCCATTTTGGGTATATTGGACATCACCTTATAGTAGCCATTATAGACCATATACCTAATGGTTGGGTGATGTTCAATGGGGACATTTAATGTCCCATGTTAAGTATAATATTAATGGTGATTAGTGGTGATTAATGGTGGTTAATGATGGTTAATAACGGTGATTAATGGTGATTAATGATGATTTCACTTACCCTTTGGTAAACTAACATAACTATGCAAATTCACCATTGTTTATAGGTAAACCAACTATAAATGGGCCATTTTCAATAGCTATGTCAAATTACCAGAGGGTAAGTGGGGATACTGGATGCCATTATCTCCTTTTTCTGGGATATGGTTGGAATATGAGTAGTGGAAAGTCATTACCAATATGACATGTTGAGAAAAAACAAATGCCTTGGAACTGATGATATGGTGAATTTCCTCAACAAAAAATGGGGGGTAGATGGGGTTAGTAAGCATCCATCCAACATCTCTATTCTATTAACCATGTATATAGTTATTAACTAACGTGGGTGGGGATATCCCTCCGTCCTAGAACGTGACAGTTCGGGTGTTCATTGGTATGAATAGGTAATGCCACCTGTTCAATTCGCAAATCATGTTTTGGGGCCAGTGGACCCGGAGAGGGGCAGTTTTTTGCATGTTTTTCCCACATCGAATCATTGATCTCCTTGCGTTTTTTGGCTTCGAGAGGTGAAATTTGACCCGTTTCCCCGAGGTACTTGTTGCTCCTGCAGGCAGGTTGGGGATGCTTTTGGGGAGGATCCAAAAAGTTCAAAAAGTCAGGGGCTTTGCATGTCTAATGAGAAGGGCTCTTGGAGAACGGTTACAGATGATGATGTTTTAGACCTTAAGATGACATGAATTGTTTTCATCAAGCCGCCACCGTGCTGATGAATACCACCATATCCGCCCCCCAGAGTATTCATGACTAGTTTCCACATGTGCCCCAGGATGTATAGAGCTGAAAAACATTGTTGGTGGTTCAGCCATCACCCTAGGCTGGGGCCAATGTACCCATCACAAGCAGTGCCATTCGTGATTGTGGGATGACCTTGCCCATATTAGTCACAAAGCAGTTACACATATGTAAATAAATAAATAAATAAATTATATAATTAATTAAATAAATAAATAAATGAATAAATAAATAAATAAATATACATAATATATATATAATATTTACTTACATGCCACTTCATTGTTTCCTGTGGGGTCATTTGTGAGAGTGGTGTGGCTGCAGCTGAAACTGTATATATTATATATATATATATGCAACACACACACATATTATAATATATATATATATATCATTCGTAAGGTTAAATCTCCCATTACCATCCTGTTTTCACTTGACCCTGGCACATTTGAAGCCAATGCCGCCTTGTGAGAAGGCCAAGCAAAAGGCCGAAGGGAAGCATGTACTGGACTTGCCCATCAGTTTTCCAGCTCTCAAGAGGACGCCGGTCAGTGGGACCATACCAGGGTACCATGGCTGTGTTATGGGGAATTCCGAAAAAAGGTATCGTTTGAATGGGAAAAAACATTGATAAATTGGTTTACATTGGTGAATTTCTGGCAAGCCATGTTTGATTGCACGAAGATAATAGTTGCTTTGCATTTTTGGTGTAACAAAAAATAGTTTTGCAACCTGATTCGCCGATTAATGTGAAAGAATGAGGTGGGAACCCCCCTGTTTCAATGTAAAAATCATCTGCAGGGGATTGCAACCCTGTTCCTGAGGCGCAACCGTTTGATTTTTTTGAGTGTTGCATTTACAACCTGATCACTTATGTTGTTTTTACAATGTTACACCGAACAAAAACGGGGACCCCCACTTTGGCAGCAAAAATTGTTCCTCAACCCCAAACCTTTTCAGTGACATCCAGATTCTTAATAGTTGGATAGTTGGATCGCGCCTTCTTTTTGGTGACTACGGGATGTGCAAAACCCTTATTAAACACCATGGTTCCGCTCAAAATCAAAGGGAAGGGATTACATCCATCAGCACTTTCTAGTCCTTAAATCCACACCAGGAAAGCCATCCCGGTTCATGTCTCCTTGGCGTCAGGAAGCCTAGCCCCAGCGATGCTGTGGTGCTGAAGATCTTTGGTGACTCGGGACTGGCAGATGGCCTGAGAATGGGAAGAGGATAACCCTTGGTGACCGGTAGGCTACTTTGATTTTGTTTTTGAATGCATACTCAGATGATGGAGAAAAGGTCAATAATAGGTGCCAATATTGCTTGATGGTTGGTTTGCTAGCTCATTTGTTGCCTCTCGTATTTGCACCAATGCCTCTATGTGATACATTTGTCATGTCCTTCTGATGTTTGTTTTCTTACGTGTGTGTGTGGGTGAGCGTGTGAGGGGCATCGACGGTTTGCACTGTGAGCGTCAAGCATCCAATTCAAAGTAATCGGGATCCAAGAAGCGTGTGATGATATCAATGGCATTGGGTTGGAAAATCTGCAGAAAAAATGTGGTGTGTACTATCAATACTATCAAATATCAAGGTTTTTGCGGACTTTCCCTCACAGAAAAATTCACTGATAGGAAGGCTACAAAGAAAGACGTCCATCCGAAGCGAAGGATGAAGGCAATTACATAACCCCTTCGGCTAAGTCCCAAACCTTGGGCGGAAACACCCAAGATTGCCATTGTAAAAGTGGAACGTGATGAAACACCGTTGGAAGCTCATAGGTTTTCCCAATTTTTGTAGGGGATGAACAGATGAATTTCCACCCCGTTGAGGTCTGGCCGGGATCGAAGGTGGCATTCAGACCAGTGCACCAGGCGGAATCCCGAACTCCTTGGGTCCCTGGTTGAAGTGTGTTTTTTTGGGTCCTGGTTGCACCGAACATAAACCTTCAGTGAACACCAGGAATGTATAGAAACTAATGACTAAAGATTTTCATGTGATCAAGCTTGGATATGTCAAGATTGTCAAGGGAAACATGTCAATAAGCTACGCGTTTTATCATCGAACGCTGGGCCATTCCTGCACATTTGCCCTCAAATAATGTCATTGAAATTCGATGGCTCAAAGCCTGCTATGTCCTATGATACCATATTTGGTTGGTGGTTTCAAACATTTTTTATTTGTCCAGATGTTGGGAAGAATACTCCCAACTGACTTTCATATGTTTTAGAGGGGTAGGCTCAACCACCAACCAGCCATATTATTTCGGGGATGAGCATCCAAAAATCATTGTTATTTGGGTGTGACAGCGGGGTTCATTCGTCTTTAACACACAGCCAAATATTGACCCAGCTTTAGCAGAGCACCTACAGTTTGATCAGCAAACATGTTTGCCGGAAAATTCTACATTTATTTCAATGATTGTCCCATGAAATATTCCATGTGTATTCCATTTCTTTGATGGTTTTTCCATTTTTGTTTCCTATGAAAACCTTGTTTTTGAAAAGGAATTTGAAAGGGAATTCCCATTTTTCCCATATTCTTCCCATGAAAACCTTCGTTTGCAAAGGACTTCCCATGAAAAAATGGTAAAACAGGGATGCTAGGACAAGACAGGTTGGAGGTCAGGTGGGAGGCTGTTATGTTTCTGTTCAATGTTGTAAATCTAAATGTTTGACTGTTTCTTTTTGATTATCTTGCTAAATGTGTTGTTGAGGTTGTTGTGATAATGTTTGGATTGAATGAAGGGGATAATTGTTGAGGTGGTCAGA
>Ga0126342_10001181_pt1 | contig 35263 bp, 28 predicted proteins | sample Cyp1metagenome_FD_92528 | JGI IMG/M metagenome (GOLD analysis project Ga0126342, IMG submission 92528) | Coral microbial communities from Lord Howe Island, Old Settlement Bay, Australia - Cyphastrea 1 metagenome | ecosystem: Host-associated > Invertebrates > Cnidaria > Coral ...
AGTTTCAAACAAAGGTGAAAACATCGCATTTTCATACTGCAAGAACTCCGGCCATAAGCCCCATTACAAACCTCACGCCATTGTTTTGATTTTCAAGGGGCGAAAATGTGATACCTTTAGCCCGTAGCCCTTAGCCCTCCAGTGTTAAAAGATGTGGCACGTGCGAGGTGAGACTTGCACAGCTATTTTGGGTAAAAAGTTTAAACTTTTAGATGCCTGGAGTTTGGCTGAGTGAGTATACGTTACATGTCTATATCGTTTTTGGAGCCACCATATATGGATATACGTTGATACTGTATGGTTTTCGATCTATACATATCGATACTATACAGTATATACAAATGTGGCATATTTTCCGTAGTTAAATGATTGCGGCAGTCAAACAAAACCAAAAGTGGCAATGTCTTACTATCCGGTGGTGAATCGAGGGAGCTGTTAGGAATGGAAACCGGGGAGCTACTAAAAGTTTCCCAGCCACACGACCACATGATGGTTCCATTGGGAAAATGATGAACAACCGAAGAAATTGTGAAACCTTCCCAACATTTCCTAACATTTTCTCCATGACAAACCCGATAGTGGGATCATTGAGCTGGGGGATTGGTAATTTGTGGGTAATTTATAGGATAGCTCTGGGCTCTGGGGACAATTGTGGGACAAATCCCTGTTCACCATGTCATATTGGATCAATGATGCCAGTATGGGATGCCTATGCCACGTGTTCCACCCCAAAAGTCTGGTTTGATGTTGGTTACCATGGCCGCCTTTGACCTTGGAGGCGTGACCTTTGAGAACATGTTCCGTAACATTTACCCTGAAAATGATCCATGAATCGGGGATTTAATGGGAATTAAATGGTTATAATTGGTACAACATGGATGACATATATCGACCTCACTGCGACAGAAAACTGGTGAGCAGCGGTGATGTGTACTTTAAGGTTCTATGAATCACCAACAATGGATTACTTCGGACATCATCGGAACATGACATAACATGAGAGATACCACGAGATACCTCCAATTGATTTGTGTCAACCACCTAGATAAATTGTAATGACGTGGCTGAATGACGTCACTGGGACCGCACTGGAAACATGGTTCGTAGGGGAAACTATCCCAAAATAGCCGAAGTATTCAGGTGTGTGAATTAGATTGAATGAGTATAATTTAGCCAGATGGCTGTTGGCAGTTGGGATGTACCACACATGGAGACACATAGAAACACAAATGTATGACCTGATCATGGATTTTATAAACTCTAGGAACATTCCGGATGCTGGTCGATCAGCGATCAGTTCTCTATTCTCTTGTGGTTATCATTGTTACCATTACAATTCTAGACGATGACGAGCTCAGCCCGACCTCACGGGAATCATGGTTAGGGAAATATATTCCAAAACAGCCGCAATTCAGGTTATTGTCATGTGCCCAGATAATTTTGGATGTGAGTTTCACGTTGTGTTTTCAGCAATATATACTTCGTTCATCTTCGATCCGAGAGATGGGGCCGCTTTCACATTGGTACTTGATGTTTTTGGGTAGCGGGTAGAGGGAGTTATCCACGACAGGGTTTTAGTTCTGGCGGGCGAAATAGGCTGGATTTGCCAAGAAACTTACAGTACATACTTGGATATGCCTGGTACTCAACCGTAGCTTGCTGGAAAATGCTCTATTTAGTTTGAGGATTTTCCACCTATAGACCTCCTGTAGGTGGGATGCAGCATAGCATAGCATAGCATAGCCATATTTGTGGGATCCCATTTTATAGCCCATAGTCCTTACCAGTAGTACCGCACAAGGCGGTGGCGGAAGTTTAGCTGTAGTTATAGTTGTAGTAGTATAGTGAAGTTGTAGTTGTAGTGTAGCGTAGTGTAGTTGCAGTTGTAGTTGTGGTGTGGTGTAGTGAGCGTAGTGTAATGTAACGTAACGTAGTGTAGTGTAGTGTGCTGTGTGTGTAGTCTAGTGTTGTGTAGTGTAAAGTAGCGTAGTTGTAGCTGTAGTTGTAGTTAGGGTAGTGTAGTGTAGCGTAGTGTAGTGTACTTAGTGTAGTGTAATGTAGTGTAGTTGTAGTTGTTGCTGTAGTTGTAGTGCAATTACTGTAGTGTAGTGTAGTGTTGTGAATGTAGTGCAGTTGTAGTTGTAGTTGTAGTTTTAGTTGTTGTAGTTGTAGTTGTAGTTGTAGTCTAGTGTAGCGTAGGGAAGTGTAATGTAGTTATTGTAGTGTAGTGTAATGTAGTGTAGTTGTAGTTGTAACTGCATCTGTAGTAGCAATAGCAGTTGCAGTTGTAGTTAAAATTGTAGTGTAATTAGCGTAGTGTGCTGTAATTAGTGTAGTGTAGTGCTGTGTAGTGCAATTACTGTAGTGTAGTGTAGTTGGTGTAGTGTAGTGTAGTATATGTGTATTTGTAGTTGTTGTTGTAGTGGTAGTGTGTTTGTAGTTGCAGTTGTAGCTGTAGTTGTCTATCTATCTATTTATCTATGTATCTGTCTGTCTATCTATCCATCTGTCTATCTATCTACCCATCTATCTAATCTAAGCTAATTTAATCTCACCTATCGATCTATCCGCAAGTTTGAAAACGAAGCTGTCCTGCGAGACTTCCTCAATTTTTGAACGTGACAACATCAGAAGCGCAGCAATTCTGCAAGACTTCCTCAATTTTTGAACTTGACAACGTAGAAAAACGAAGCAATTCTGCGACTGATGGCCTCGTACCAATGCGTTTTGCGATTCCTCCACTCCATGTGTCTAAAGTGCTGCGTCTGCCACGAAAAAGTGATGCCAGGTCATTAAGTGCTGCACCTGTCACGCAAAATCATCTTAGCAAACCTGAAGGCCTGATGCTCCAAAATCCAACCCCTCGCAGGAAATCAGCGCCCTGACCTCCTAACATCTCTGATGAACATGTCTCTTGTCCTGCGCCTGCCACGCGAAATGCATTTTTCCAGATCCTCTTCAAATCTCCCACGCCTGCCATCGTTTTTGGACATGTTACAAAACCCTCACGTTTTACTCACTTTTGGCAAGGTGCAGAATCCCTTGCGCTTGCCACGCAAAACCAGATCTGAACCTTCAACATTGGTCCGAGCATGTGGTGTTCTTAACATTTTGACTTGGAAATGTGCTTCGCGCCACAACGGCGTGCACTTTCTCGACATGTCAACTTCCAAAAGTGGTCCGACACTGAGGTGCTTTGTACCTTTTGACTTGGAAATTTGCTTCGGACTACAACGGCGTACACTTTATCTCAACTTCCAAAAGTTCTCCGAGATTGTGTGCTTTGTAAATTTTGACTTCGACATGTGCTTCGCGCCACAACGGCGTGCAATTTTTCATCTCTCATCTGGCCAGATGGCTCCGCACCCGCCGCTTTAGCGAGCCTACTTTTCGACCCTCTGGAACAACAAATCATTGGAAAAACTTGCGACTTTTCTACCTGTTCTTTCTTCTGACTCTTTCTCGTTTCTGATCTTCTTTCTTCATCTCTTCTCTTCTCTTCTCTTCTCTTCTCTACTCTGACTCTTCCCAGCTCTGCTTTTTCATTTGTCCACATTGTCGGAAGTTTGACTTCTAAACTTCCTTCGGGAAACAGTACCTATTTTTTTCTGCAATGGCTGCAATGGCCATTGATTTTGTAACCCTTTGGCTTAAGTTGATAAAATTCAATGAACCACCAAGTGACACCGCTTGACCCAAGGTTTGACGTCATTTGGACAGGCTTCGTAGGCGAGTCGGTGGGGAGTTGAATCCTTCAGTTGTTTGCTATGGAAAGTAAAAAATGAAACAGCAAACGTGATTGTTTAATGGACTACCAAAGATGGACCATGGTGTTATGATGCTTTGTATGTTGAGGAACACGATTATTGGAAGCAACTGTTAAATTTGAAGAAACCACATTATGTGTTCTGTGATGAAATATATGAACTGTTGCTCTGAAAAAAACTATGCATATGAATGGGGTCCATTGACATTATCGACGTCCATCTCGTTGGCCACAAGCAACCCAATAGCCCAGCGCATTCTGGGGGTTATTGGTGACATTTGCCCAACACGACCGCAATAAGCAGATTGTGGACAATTTTTTCCCCCTAAAAATTGTTTTGTGTAATTTTTGTTGTGTTTCCTCTTGTCCCTACTACCTTTCCCATTCTCAAACAATCTCTGACTGCTTAGTTTGTGCAGACCATTTTTTTCTATTGCAATGAAAAAAAATGTATCTTCGAACTGGCACCTTGAGTCAGAAACAAAACACTGTTTGCTGGACAATCCAGCCTTCAATTTAACCATGTTTGTTTTCTGGAGGGTACACGAGAAATTGACAACGCGTAATAATAGCATTGACGCCGCACATTCTATTGACTAATCATGGAAATTCAAACAACTTGCCCGAGAGACTACCCCCCGAAAGTAAGGAAATAATAGGATATATGATTTCATCCCATTGATGCAGGGTTTCTCAGCCATAAATAAACCCGCCTTCTTTGTTTTTTTTCGCCTCCACGGGTGACCTTTTTATCGGACCATTTTTCGGATCCCGGATCCCATGAGATACCTCCTTAAAATCGATTTGCGTTGAAAGACGGTGACATTGAATCACAATGGGTAAGATGCTATTGAAAATTGCCATTTATAGTTGATTTACCATGATTTACCCATTGAAACTGGTAATTTTCCATAGTTACTAGGTCAATCTTACATGGATACTTTAATCCTTTAGATTCCTTTAGTTTTTTGGTATTAATGGGAATATCTACCTTCACCAGCATTCAGAATTTGTCATTTTTTGCAGGGTATCTGGCAGATTGGCAATGTATAAGTTTTGGGATATTTCGGAATCCTCGAGAGTTTTTCCGACCACTTGGCACAATTGGCTGAAGAATTCAACAACGGAACGCAGGTCTACTTGTTGCAAGACACACAGCCTACATGATCACCAACGTCACCACTTACGAGGCACGCAACGCGCAGGTTGCACGTTGAGTTTCACCGGAGGTCAGCACGGGCACATAGAGCAAGATAGACTTCCCATTACTGGAACAAGTGTATCCATACACTTAGATGGTTATCCGACTTGGTACTAATGTTGGTGAAACAATATAATCCACCATCACCAAATTTACCATCTTTTGTGGCTGTGATTCCAACATATTCCAACCATCAACAAAGCATCATACCATCAGAAATGGGGCCCAAAAATAAGGGACAGCGAAGTGGAATAATAGTTCAATACAAAAAAAACACTGAACATTACGATCAACATGAATCAACTATAATTTCTTCGGGGTAGTTGATGTTCAGACAAACTCAGCACATCTCAGCACTGGGTAATCAACTGGTCCAGTTTACCGATAGAGGTGTCCCTAAGATAGTCATAACTGGTTGGTGGTTTCAGACATTTTTTATTTTCCATAATATATGGGATAATCCTTTCCATTGACTAATATTTTTCAAGATGGCTAAAACCACAAACCAGATAAGTTACCATGAAAAATGGTACCCCAGTTGATGAATCCTGGGTTCACGCCATGAAAGATACCCCCATATACCAACCTATTGAATGGTAATCAAAAAGGGACTTTTTCTCAGTTATATCAATGGGAAATCTCCAGGATCCTAAAATAGAGGTACGTTAGTACCATATGTTTGGCAATTTTTTGGGGGTATATCCCCTGAAATTGAGGCCTCAAAAATAGGCACACGTGACACGTGACACTACCTGGATCAACCTGCTGGATTGGGATGTTTTGTTTTTGACCGGATAGGATTGTGGGCTTCAGAATGCCTCTGATGCTAAAGATGTTAGGTTGGGTTATAACCCCTATAACAATGGTGAATCTATGGTGAATCTATGGTTAATAATGGTGAATCTATGGATAATATATGATATATCTGGGTAAAGTATAACGACCTCACTGTTCTCCCGAGCCCTGGTTCATCATGGTTTATATATGGGAAATCATCCCCAAATGGCCGAACTATTCAGGTTAGTGAAATATTGTAATTTACCCATATATATATACATACATAACCAAGATTTGTTTTTCATTAGTAGTAATGACAACTAATGAGTTGTTACTGTAATAAGACATGAAATATAATGAAATATAATAAGATGTAATAAGAACAGTAATAACCATGATGATATTCGTTTTATGTTTATATATATATTGCTACAATAATAATAATTATTATTTAGGGCAAACCCCTCGTGTTGCCTGACCTTGCCTTTAATAATATTAATGATATCTCGAATAATATATAATAATAGATGTTGATGATGTTTGTATAGTTCTTATACATTGATAATGATAACATTCTGATTACTGTAGTGGTTTCAAACATTTTTTATTTTTCATAATATATGGGATAATCCTTCCCATTGACGAACTCATATTTTCATAGGGGTAGGTATACCACCAACCAGCATTAATATGGCATTGAATTCCCGATTCGCAGTCGTCCTGGTCATCCACGACTGGATGATTGGGGGGTTATCTACCCTACGGTAATCATTTGCACGTCTGGAAAATGCACCATTTAGTTCGAGGATTTTCCCAGCGAAGCCTGGAGCCTCCATGACTAGATCGGAGATCGGAGATTTCCCAGCCATGTTTGAATCGCCGCTATAGATAACGGGTTGCATAATCCAGCTTAGCTATCATCAATCTGCTTTATCAACTAGGAACCCCCATGTTCATTGCTAAATCCAGATAAATCCAGTAAGATTGGGAATCACAGGTGGGAATCAGTACCAAGTTGCCTTGTAATGATATATATATATCATTATATATCTATATCTATAGGGTTTTTGGCAGATGTATCATATTTATGCTTGGATTTGCTGAAGATGATTTGTTCTTTTCCCCAATGGGAAATCCACTACAACTGGGGAATCTATAGGCTGTTTTTTTTTGGGGGGGGGCGCTTCCTCCGCTTCCTCGTCGTGCCAGACTCTGGTGAGACCCAGTCACGTGCAACGTCGCTTCCCGAAGCAGCTTTTGGCGTGTTTGGGACGGCGATGATACGCAAGATTGGATGGATTGGAGGGACGTGTTACAGGAAGCATAGGAAGCCCATTATATTTGATGGTAAAAATATGTAAAAATAATTGTTTCCTGTAGATTTTCCCTGAAAATTCATTGATATATGACATTTATGATGACAGATGCTGCGGGGTGATTTTTGTTCCTAGTTAAAATCTGTTTGAATACTACCCTCTGGTAATTTAACATAGCTATTGAAAATGGCCCAGTCGAAATAGTGAGTTTTCCCATTAATAGCATGGTGATTTTCCATAGTTTTTTGTTAACGTTTACCAGGCCGGGTAGGTTAAATCCCCACAATGATGGTTGAATTTGGTCAAATCTCCAGGTTTGATGGTTGAAATCCCTTTGCTGCATGGTGCTGAAAAAACATGGTTAAAAACTTCACTAGAAATGAATCTATAGCAAGTTCAGATCGGGAAGCCTCAAACTATTTAAAAAACAAATGGAGTTTTGTGGAAGTCATCGAACTCAATGGGGCATTTTCTAGACATGTGAAAGCTCTGAAAGCTGTGAAAGATGACCGGATGGTGGTGACTGGAACATGACTGGATTATGACTTTCCATTCAGTTGGGAATTTCATCATGCCAACTGACTTTCACTCCATCATTTTTCAGAGGGGTAGGTATACCACCAACCAGACAAAGTCAGAGTTTCAGGCATGAACTGGATCAATTCGGTGCCAGATTCGAGACACTTCAACAAGGATTGGCTCAAGATGATTGTTGATTTTTTGAATGGTAAATCGACTGGCCTATACCATAGGTGGTGCCTACTTAGCTCGCTTGGTAACCACTAGGTTGAGAATTGTTTTATGGTTATATTGATGCATTTTTTGGGGTTGACCAACTCGTGACTCAGGTGGTACCATCTGAAATTGCGAATTAGCATGGCTTTTGAAAGTCAGTGGCTCTATGTCAAAGGTCCTACTGTTGATGGTTGCGAAATCCTGCACCAGTTGATGGGTGATCCCATTATTTATAGGGCTTCAACATGTTTCAACCATCCTTTTGGTGGTGCAGGATTTCGCAACCATCCACCGTAGTTGATGACCCTTGGAGTGGCTGATCCTTTGGCGATGGAATGTTTTGAATTCACCCAATGGAAATTCCAGCAGAACTGAGGAATCTATATATACGTAGTATATGTATATATGTATATATATATAGTTATACAGGGATATCTACTTGGTGGCTCATCCCACTTAGTAAGTGGGTTATAACCCCAATTATAAGTGGATTAACCCTACTTATCCTATTTATAACTGGGGTTATAACCCACTTACGAGCCGTGGGATGAGCCACCAAGTAGGGGTTCAATTTTGATTCTATTTTTTGGGGGCAATCCAAGAGTGGTTGGCTGATGACGATAGTCTTTTGCAACAAATTTCATCACCTTGAGCCAGGAATCGTGGAAGATTCTGGTTTTTTCAAGGCCCATCTGTGGCTGTGGTGGTTTTGGAGCACAGCTGGCGTGTCTGAAAATGGAGGATACCCCTCAAATAGCTAGTTCAACCATTTCAATAGGAAAAAAAAGCGTGATTAATCAATATTAATCAGTGGTTGGAATGGCGCAATCGTAGTTTTTTACCCCCATTTTCAGACAACCCTCAAGTGGACATTTTGTTTGGGTGGGGAATGCAGGATGCTAACTTTGGATGATTTTGAGATTTTGGGACCATGACATTCCATCTTTCAACTGGGTTCCAGCCCAAAATCTAAGTTGGCTCATTTGTTTGACCAAAAATGGATAGTATGAATTGTCTTCTGGGTCATTTTGTACTCGAACTATCTCGGACCCGGGAGGCTTGCCATACCAGTGGTAGGTCATTTTGCGCCGTGTTTGGCGGGGATCCGGTCCGTGGCTAGGCACGACGTTTCGCTCGGTTTCTGCCTCAGGTAACCCCTCGGGATACCCAAAAAAGGGGTAACGAAGGGTGAACAACTCCTCCGGTCTCCGGTCACTCCGTGCATGAAATGTTGACACCGAGGGTACCCTCTGGTAAACTAACATAACTATGGAAAATCACAATTTTTTATGGGAAAATCCACTATAAATGGCCATTTCCAATAGCTATGTTAATTTACCAGAGGGTACCCTGAAATTGACCTGGTGCTGATGATGTTTCATTTTTTCAAATGGGAAGTCTACTTGGGGATTCTGTAGGGTAAAGAGCTTTTTGGCTCTGTGGCATGGCCCATGGTTTCAGCGTTGGGAATCAATGTTAATTAACATAAATTCATGGTTTAATGGGATTTAATTGAATTTAATGAAGATTTAGTGAACCTCATTCAGTTGATTATTTGATTTGACTCATACTGACCTCACTGTGACCTCACTGGAATGATGGTTGGTTTCTGCTATTTTAAGGTTGGTGAATTGTTCAAATTCAGCCAGATGTGATCCTTCAAAATTAACATGTTCACTAACCCTATGTGGTGTGCAGTTCCAGTTATACATCATATCACTTATTACTGGTTGGTCGTTTGGAAGATGTTTTATTTTTCCATATATTGGGAATTTCATCATCCCAACTGACGAACTCCATCATTTTTCAGAGGGGTAGGTATACCACCAAGCTATATAGTTCTATGTAACATTATATAAGTATCTAAACCTCTAGATGTTATTGTTATCCCTATATATGTTAACATGAATTTCCCTATATAACTTATTATCCCATGGTCCATCAAAATCGGACCCTGCTCCAAAGAATGATGCAGCCTACTTTCAAGTACCATGTGGGCCCACGAATAACTTATAACTTATAAATACAAATACTAGTGTGTTATGAATTATAAGTATCATAAACCATAGTTTTCTGAGAACCAACTTCGCTATTTTTTTTTAATCATCAACAGGCCCCCCCCTTTTGGTCGTGACACCGCCTTTAATGAGGCCATGAACAATTGCTGGAATTATTGGACGCTCAACATGGATGGAGATGTGAAAAGCTCAGGGACCACCATCTTCATGGGGTTTCCATAGTCATGGGGGTACCCCCCAATGCTGGATGATAGCTGGATGGTTGATATGTCAAAATAGCTATTGGTTACATGGTCATAGAAATAGTGACATTTCCCATGAAAAATATGTTGGATCTTTCCATCGTTTTTTGTTAACGTTTACCAGGCCGGGTACATAAAATACACCGAGCATCTAAAATGGATGACTGGGGGTGCCCAGTCATCACGAAACGGAAACCTCCAGACAGAAGGGTGATTTTTTTTTAACCCCCAGAAAGATAGAAATATTTCATGAAATATCTTAAAATATTTAAAGACATAGATAGAAAATGAATATAGAAATATATAGAACATATAAGAACATATATAATTATTTAAAGAAATATATAGAAATTTAATATATATGATTTGGTCTTATATATATATAGAAATATCATCTAGCATATGTTTCTTCTATCTCCAAAGGCTGTTCCAGCCTTTTTTCGCTTCAGGCTGCTGCATTCCTGTGCAACCCACAGGAGAGTTTTGTTGCTGGGCAGGTGCGGATGCTGCGGATGCTGCGGATGCGCCCATGTTGAATATATTGGCTGATGGTCATCAATCCATTAGTAGATACAAAGTGGTGCCCCCTAGATAGCTAAGTTGGTTTATAACTCCAATAACTATGGTTTATGGTACTTATAACTATAGTTATTGGGGCTTATAAACCAACTTATAACTAGGGGGCCCCACATTGTAGGATTTCTAAACCATGATAAACCATGAGAAAATCTACATATAAACCATTACTGGTTGGTGGTTTGGAACATGAGGTTTATTTTTCCATTCAGTTGGGAATAGTAATCCCAACTGACTAATATTTTTTCAGAGGGGTTGAAACCACCAACCAGAGATATATGTTATATTGTAAAGAAACATATAAGGATTCCCATGATGGGATTGATTTCGGTATACATCGATGTACCATGTCTTACTATTTTTTGACCCTAGCACACAAGAAAACACACATATATATATATAAAGCATTCGTGTACTGGGTGAAAGCTGGGCTTCAACGACGGGTTCCCGTCACCGGTGACTAACCAGAATCTGGAGGAATGCGACATGAACAGTGGCTGCTAAACCCCGGTTGGTTGATTTGGGACTGTACTATACTATCCAAATATACTGGGGATATTCATAGTGCAGTATAAAGGGACGATGTTGCGGGTTTTGAACACTGCTCATTATGATATTGACTACTTGGGAATTCTGAAACAGAAATCCCAGAAGCCGTGTCTATCTCACAGGATGCCCCAAGTTATCAACTGCATCATAAGCCCATCAAACTGGTCCAGACTGTACATATATCATATCCACCATCAAGATTATAATTCCTAATTCGGCTAGATATAATATAAACATGAATGCTAGTTGGTATTGTTAACAACAACAACAACAACAAACACCCACGGCGAAGTTTTTTCGACCTCTCCTAACATCCTCCGGCACCAAGTGTTGGCGTCACAGGCACATGATCAGCCCGGTTCCAAAAAACTGGAAGGTGGCGCCGGTGGCGCGGGTCGCCGCCATGGAGCCCTGGGATCCGATGGCTTCTGGTATTTTAACATAATGAAAATGGCCCATTTATAGTTGATTTACCTATTAAAGATGGTGATTTTCAATAGCTATGTTAAATATTGTGAAATAGCCAGAGGGTATATATATATATTATGTCATCATGGGCGAACGTTAGGTTCTGCGGGTGGTATTGTTTAACCAATAGAAACCAACTCTGATCCAAAGCTCTAGCCGTGTGCTCTCGGGGGTGTTCAATTTATATCAATTTATTGGGATTGGCCAAGATGAATAAACAATCACAAGCAGTCACAAACAATCAGAAAGACGTGTTTGTCTGCATAAAGGGTAACCACCCCAATTTCAACTGCTGATCCAAGACCTTCCAAATCTTATAGCATTTGTTGTTGCCCCTGTGGTCGTCCAATGCAGAAATCGATAACTCGATACGCATTTTTCCAATTCGTAGCGTCAATTTCTGTTCCGAACAATTTTCCCGAGTTCCATCTATTTTCTTTTGGCTAACCCAGCTCGACTGAAAACAGGATTTGTTCGCTTTGACCGCACATATCGACATATCTGCAAAAAAAACACAACAAACGCAAATTCAAAAAACTAGTAGCAAACCAAACTGATTATGGAGAAGGCATGAACCCCCTCAGGCATTTTTCCTGCAAACGAGCAATGTTGTTTTTTGCAAACGAGCGAAAATCTCCAGCACCAGCACAAATCGATACAGAAATAAATGCATCATTGGAGATCATTGGAGGGTCTTGGATATTAATCATAATTTTCCATCTTAAAATGGCAATCTAGGGGGTATACACATGTATACACCATTTTCAGACGCATCTGTGTATCTTTTTGCACCACGCGATCCCGTTTGTCCTGACAGGCCCCTCAGTTCGAAGTCGTCTCCCTGAGACAAGTCCCAGCACTCCGCGATGAATTCGGCAGGCCCAGGTGGCCCAGACATTTCGAATGCAATGCACAGTTCGTTCAGAAACAAACAGCAGGCCTAGTTGCTGTTGTTAATTGCCCTCTGGTAAACTAACAACATAACTATGGAAAATCACAATTTTTAATGGGAAAACTCACTATAAATGGCCATGTTCAATAGCTACGTTAAATTACCAGAGGGTAATGTTAAAATTTGATGTTATTTGTTTATGTGTTTTCCCTCCAGTATGGCCCCAGTATGGCCAAAAACTGGAGTCAAGCAACTCGGCCTCTGAATTGGATTTGCAAGACCGGCGCGAAACTCAGCACTTCAAAATTCCGCGCTGTCGTGGTCGTGGTTGTAGGTGGGCACCTTTTTGGGCGAGACGCGTGTTGGCTGCCAAAGGAACGAAGTTGGAACGTGCAGTCCATGGGTATACTTGGTGGCTCATCCCACGGCTCGTAAGTGGCTTAGTTCACCCCAATTATAAGTGGATTAACCCGCTCCTTATCCCATGTAAATCACTGGGGTTATAACCCACTTACGAGCCGTGGGTAGTTCGCCACCAAATAACCCCTTCATATCCCAGTCATTGCTTTAGAACCGCGGCATTGGCTCGGCACTTTTCGGCTCCGGGGCGGCTTCGAACACCAGGGGCCCGTGTGTAAAGCCCAATGATGAAGATTGAAGGGGTCAAACTGCTCTCTTCGCACAGAAAATCTGAGCTCAACAAAATGCCTAGAAGTGGTGACCGAACTGATGATTTTTGATGCAACAAACATATGAAGTTGCGATCCCGAACTCAACTTTCAGCGATAGATTGTAGGAAGTTGGGACTTTGAAGTTCCTAGGTAGTTCGGGTCGAATGCCTCATTGCTGCTGAAACGTGAGGCGATCAAGGGCGCTTTTAATGGCGCGACATCAGTGGGCAAAGATACAATGGATGCAATCCCAAAGTACACCATGCAAGATCATCAAAATTGTTTCCTGATGTTTCCTGTACATATTTATGTGGAGGGCGGGCCGGACAACAAGGCCGCCGAGGTAGTATACAACACCTGTTCCATCCGTATATTTATATATCTGTATATATATATGAATGTAAAAACAGTTTAAATTAATTGGATTCCGTATGTTTAAATGGCTGGGCAGGCCAAGCAAAACCTTCCCGGAGGTAGTCCAAAATACCAGTTTGTATTTTATATTCAAGAATCAGTACATTTAGACGTAGTTACCTTATAGTTTCTCTTCAATCAACGGAGACCAAATGAATTTTATGGTTTTTCATAAAAAAATCTCAAAGTTGGATTGAAATATGATTGAAATATGTCTCATGCCACTCATTGTGGCGACATTTATGCATATACCCTCTGGTAAATTAACATAGACCCTGGCAAATAGGACTTGGAAGATTAGTTTCCATTAAAAATGCGTTATTTTCAGGGTCTATGTTTATTTACCAGAGGGTAATTGCACATATCTATTCATAAGTTGGACGGAACCTCCATCACTCCATAGTTGGATCATCCCAGAAAATCACCTCACTGCGGGAAAAATGCTGGGGGTAGCCGAACTATCCAGCTTTGTGAATTGATAATTAGAATGATAGATCATTAGAATCATTAGAATCATTAGCTATTATAATTATAAATCTAGTTACCCTCTGGTTATTTAACATAGCCATGGAAAATGGCCCATTTATAGATGGTTTACCTATTAAAAATGGTGATTTTCCATGGCTATGGAAAATAACCAGATGGTATAGTATAATTAACCCAGATAAATCATCTAGAAATGGGCCATCTTCAAGTTCGCTACTTTTTTTAAAGCCTACCGGGTCGCCGTTCCGGGTCGCGGTTGGTCGCCTCCCAGGGACGGTCCGGACCCGACTCGGACCCATGGCTCGGAGTCTCAGAAGGTTGTGATGGAAAAAGCCAATTTGGAAAATGATCTACAAATCTACAACTGGTTGGTGGTTTGGAACATTTTTTTTTCCATATATTGGGAATAGTAACCCCAACAAATGATCTACAAATCCATGGAAATGGAAATGGCTAAGTCTGTAAGTCTGGCTAAGTCTGTAAGTCTGGCTAAGTCTGTAAGTCTGGAAATGGCTAAGTCTAAATTTGTAGATGGTTAACAAATGTTAACAACAAATGATCTACAAGGTTGTGCCATTTACAGACTTGTGGACACTAACTCCATGGCCCATCTGACAGTTTGATTTATACACCAACTAATTACAAGGTTGTTTTCCCACCAGTGATGTGAATGTTGGTTTATATAAACCATGGGAATAGTAGTTCGGTATATCTATCATAAACCATAGTGAAATTGGAGTTATGTTCACCAACTTAGCTAACGATTTTTGGGCACCACTTTGTAGGTCAATCGACTGGATGGGTAGTTACCCTCTGGTAAACGTTAACAACAAACTATGGAAAATCACCATTTTTAATAGGTAAACCATCTATAAATGGGCCATTTTCCATGGCTATGTTAAATAACCAGAGGGTAAATCCAATGGCGTCTTTTGATATCAATGGGATAAAATCGAACCGTTCTTTTGAGCTAAGAATCTCATTTTTTTAAGCAGGGTATCTGGCTGATTGGCCATGTTTTTTGGTGGTTTCTTAAAATAGGGAATCCCCAAGTCACCATGGGTTTCAATATACTACAATGTAAAACTGGAATGGTCCAATTACTTGGATGATTTGCGGGTACCACCCAATTTTAGGACACCTCCAAATGGTGGTGGGTAAACTCCATATCTAACGATATAACGTTTACAAGAGGGTATATATATGTATTATTCTCTAGGCATGTGAAGAATTAAAAAACCATGGGAGGATGTCATTTTCCACCATTAACCACCTATAAACCCAAGTAATGTATGGATGTTCTTTTTTGTAAGTCAGGGGTGTAGCCCAAAACCAACCCATGGTGACGACGTCTATATCATCCCATATTGGGGGGATGATTTTTGAGAATTAGACTCGAAACGCTGACCATGACATATTGACATATTGGGACATATTGAATCTGGGTAAATTATAACGACCTCACTGCGACCTCACTGGAATCATGGTTAGTAAGGGAAATCATCCCCAAATGGCCTTAATTCAGGTTAGTGAAATATTATAATTTACCCATATATATTGGCTGATGGTCATCAATCCATTAGTAGATGGGTTTTCTAAACCATGATAAACCATGAGAACATCTATATATACCATTACTGGTTGGTGGTTTGGAACATGACTTTTATTTTTTCCATTCAGTTGGGAATAATAATCCCAACTGACTAACTCATATTTTTCAGAGGGGTAGGTCAACCACCAACCAGATGATGATGGTGAATGATGGTACATGGCAATTGATGGGAACAAACATGGAAAGTATGACGTACCCTCTGGTAAACTAACATAACTATGGAAAATCACCATTTTTAATGGGAAAACTCACTATAAATGGCCATTTTCAATAGCAAACTGTTAGTTTACCAGAGGGTAAGTTTTGAAAAGCGTGCAAGTTCCCCACTTGGATGGGTTGGGTTCAGCGCCTTTCACAGACCGGGATGTAGAGCGAGATGATTTGTGAAAACTCACAGGCCTATTGGAGTACTTCGATGGACCATGGGATTTTAGTTAACTGGTTTGATCTGGTAAAAAAAGGTGGGCTATGACTACAACATGCACCCTTTTTTTGGCCCAATTCTAGTCCAATTCTAGTCCATTTGCAGACTTGATACAGACTTGTTAACTAACTCCATGGCCCATCTGACTTTGGACTATGACAATTGTTGGTGGATTTCAGTAATCGGAACTAATGATTCAGTGCGTAGGCTAGTAGACTAGTTGTTCCATGTTGTTCCTGGGTTGGATTATCACAGATGATCTTTGTTTAGGACCCAATGCTGTCAGCTTTGATGCTGTTCAATGCATGCAGATCTTCCACACCGAATCTGGTCCAGAGATACCCAAAAGGTAAATTAACTTGTTGGACCCTGAAAATCACCCATTTTTAATGGAAACTCGTCTTTTAAAACCCCGATGACTGCCAGGGTCTATGTTAATATACCTGCTACACTTGATAGACAACTATTGTTATCCAGAATCTTAAAAGTAGTGTTTTAAAGCTGTGGTCAAGAATTGTTGTCCGGGACGTGATTTACCGTAATAGCATTTTATGGTAATTTATGGCTATATAAAGCATGGTATATAGATATATATTTATAAATATAATATATATAGCATGTATTCTATATCCGTCATAGGCATCACTTTGATTATATAGTATTCCCACATTGTTAACCCCATTAATCTATATCTCTGCACCACAGGGCAAATCACGGGAAATCCAAAATGTTTAAAGTTTACAGAATGCAGACATGGGATGGTATATTATCATATAATCATCACTTACCATGGATTTCCCGCAATTTGCCATACCATTCAACCTTACCCAATCCAAAGGCCTCCAAACAATGCCACTTCAGGCACCAATGATTTTGCAGGTGGCTCGATCGAAAGCGGCAGTGAAAATCAGTTGGAATTGGAACGCTTTAAGACTTTAGGTTGCAACATCATCCAGCACAATATTATATACAGCATTCCAATCTTGCTGATCGCAATGGTTGTTGGATTGGATTCCTTCTGAGTTGATCCTGCAGAGTCTATTTATATGTTTTTCAAAAAATAACTTGCCACACAGAAGACCAACAAAAACACACAGCACTTAATATAGAGCCCCAAAATTCAGTGCATTTGGGTGTCCGCCCTTTGCTGTGTGCAATGCGGGTGCCATTGGAAGGGAACTATATGCCTCGTCAGACTGGCTTGTTTTGATGGCGCAGGTGTTTGCAAGAGTTTTGATCTGTTTTTTTCAAAACTGTAACACGGAATCCAATCCGTCAATGTCACATCATGAAACCAATGCAATTTGCTTCAACCATGCGATTCAAATGACTGAAGCAAAAAAAATGGATGCATGGGTGATCTTCGCATGTGTTGACGCTATAATATATGTGTATTTTTTCAACATCCTTCCCAATCAAACTGTAAATCTGATAATTATGACATGTTATATATGTTCAAACAGTTGCGCATGGTTGCACCAAAGCCAGCTATCTCAGATATCAGCATGCAGCCTGTCCTGCGCAGACCAGTGTTGGCTCTGGGGGATCAACTTGAAAACGGGTATGGCCAAAACAAAGGCCATGATTGTGAGATCTACGGCCCTACCAACCCAAGCGGGTGAGAGGGGCTCTTCAGAACGTGTGAGCTCACCGTCATGTTCGCCAAAAAGTGTGGTTGGGACGTTTGGCTTGGAATCTATCCCGGTTACATGGGACAATGACCATCAAATCAGGGATCGCATTCGCCTGAATGAGAACTTGACAATGAGATTCAACAGTTCCCTTGGCAAGACTGAGACAGGATTTGTGGAGGCAACGCCTGAGAATTGTAGAGTCAATGCACCAGTCTTGAAGCCATTACTGACCATAATGCGGGAGAATGACCTGCAATTGCCGGCTATCCCCACCATTATCAATGCCATAGAATCTTTCTATCAATTGTCCAAAGTGGTGCGGTCCTCTGACCAAGTGTACCAAGAGAGTTGGGCTATCCGGCGCCTCATTGGCAAGATGAAGAAGTTTGCTTACAGACAATCCCCACCTCAGGACTGCTTCATTCCCTGACCATGCAAAACAATAGGGGGCTCTTTGGGGTTATATTTTATATACCTGCATGGTTCCCTATCATTGATTTATGTATAGCGGTTTCCCTCATCAATCCTGATCCACAAGACTTCCTTTATCCCACGTCCTTGCCGTGTCAGTCTCCAGCAGGATGCTATCATCAGAGACCTTTTGGAAGCGATGGGATTCAATTGCCAGGAGTGGGTGAGAAGAATGGGTATGAGGTTTCCCCGCATGCATTATCATGCATTCAGTCCATCATGCATCAGCTATATATGGTGATCACTATTGGTACAAGGTTGGTTTATCTTTTTCATATAGTAAGTCTTTTTTAATTTAGCTGATATCTGTTCAAGGCCCTGCACTACATGGGTTGTCATTTTGATTTTGTGTGTGGGGATATGTGTGGATACGTGTGGATACATCATCCGAGATCATTGAAATCAAAAACGACACAACACGTCTTGGTTTTCAATCAGAACATGTTGATTTCGTATCGCTCGCAAAATATCATTGTTTTTTTTAAAGAAAATCTTAACTTATCTCAACATGCTTGACCTGATCCTATGGAGTCTCTCCCACCAATGCCCGGTCAGGAGTGGGAACCCTTGACATCCCGCACCCAAGACTCTGAAAGCCAAGATGGATCCGCTGATGCTGCTTTGGAAGATTTGGGGGGTGATCATGCCCAGGCTGATGTTTGTTTGGGGCAACCGATGTTTGAGGAGGATTCTTTCCAGGCTGACCTGGCCCGTCTTGAAAAAAGTCTTCCCGAAATTCCTTTGCCAGGCCCATCCCAGCCGGTGGTTTGTGGGGTTCCCGGCAGCCAGCTTTCAATGCTGCCACCTGCAGCATCCCATGCGGAAAAGGGTGAGCAGAAGATCCCTGTAGCTACTCCGTGCCGTGGATCTACGTCCAACCCATGCTTAGGGTCAGAGTCACAGGTAGCCATGAATGCCAATGTTCCACATGCAAGTGGTTCTCATGAGGACTGAACAGGGTTCCATTTGTAAGTGCGAAAACTTTATACATTTTGGTTTGGGTAATATATTATACACCATCAACATCAACAGTCGCAAGCTTATAGAGGCATATATTGACAATATAGACTTCAAAGATTCTATGTGGAACATTTCCTACCATGCTACAAGGTCCCAAATTCTATCTCAACAAAACCCTTCAGGATCTTGATATTGTGGACATATCTTCGGATGAGGATGATGCTGGTACTCAGACCAGGTTCACGACGAACTACATCATCTCTGTACTCAAAGATCTCAAGATTGGGTCTATTGGCATCACACCCAGTGAGCTTGTTAATTGTTCTGAACCCCACCTTTTTTTGCAGGGGCAACGTTTTTTTTTTTGGAAAAAATAGGCCCCCATACGATTTCTTTGATCTACACATCCTGGCCATCCACAAATAAGGACTCCGCAACGGGATCAGCAAGAACATTCCAGCCCCAGTGGAGCAAGTGTGTTGGCCAACAGGGAGGAACAGGAACGCTACTCACTTGACTTATATCAGGTTTTGTTCATAGCATGTTGAACAAGTTTCTTGCATATAGAAAATTATTAGATCAAGTTTATTTCATCAACAAGTCGATCAGGTTCCACTGCAGTGGCGGACCCCATGCTAGTGGTCTCAGACTCCATGATGCCTACGGTGGGCCCCTACGATGACACATTGTTGCCATGTTCCCCAACTCAGCTGCCAAACACAGATGTGGCATGTGCCACAATGAAAGATTTGGACCAGCATGAAAAGAAAGTGGAAGAACAGGTGGGGGTTTGTTCGATCTGGGCTTTATAACCCGCAGGTTTATGGGGGCGACCTTTTTCCCATATAAATACCCGCTATATATAATATAGTGTTCAAAGTTCCAAGTCGACAAATCATGAATATATCATTTACCAAAGTCTATAATTAAGACACAGCAGGTAAACAATTTTATAGAGCCAGGTAATTTGACTGATACGACATGGCAAAACCATTTTTGATCCAATAAATTGTCTTTCTCAAGTTTCCCGTGCCCACAGGTGAAGTGGTGTGGCACGGATGGAACCAGTATCCCTGCACATGAGGTGGTGACCCGGCGGAAGCAATTCCGCATGAAAAGGGACTTAGCAGAAAAGAAGAGACAGAAGAAAGAAGAGAAGAAACAGGAAGCAGAAGAGAAGAAGAAAAAGAAACTTGAAAAAAACATCAGCAAGACAGGGGGCCGAACAGCATCTGAGAAAGCCGCAGACAGGAAAAGGGGTCGACCTCGTAAGAGTCAAGCCTCCATGCCAGACCCTGAAGCCACTTTGAACCCTAAGCATGCCAGTGCACCTTCCAAGCCTTCCCCAGTTCGAAGCCGCAAGATGAAGCGCATAAAGAAGATGGCTTCCAAGGTGTATGAGATTCATTCCCCAGCTGATGAATCAAAGGGTTCCAGGAACAAGAAAACAAAACAGCCCCGAAAGAACAACAAGGTGACATCCCAGGAGAGCAAGCCAGCAAAAAAATCGGCAAAGGCCAAGAAGCAAACCAACGAGCTTTCGGCACAGGAGGAGGAGATCAAAGAGCAGGTTGAGGACAAGGAGACAACCCAGGTTGAGGACAAGGAGACAGCCCAGGTTGAGGACAAGGAGACAGCCCAGGTTGAGGACAAGGAGACAGCCCAGGTTGAGGACAAGGAGACAACCCAGTTTGAGGACAAGGAGGCAACCCAGGTTGAGGACAAGGAGACAACGTTAGGAACAGAAAATGCCCCTTCCAGCACAACGAAGAAAACGGCAGCAAAGTCCAGACCCAAAGCAGCAGCAAAGCCGGCTGCCACAAAGTGCAAAGCATCGCCCAAAAAGAATGCAGCAAGCAGCAAGGGGGCATCCAGCAAAGACAAGGGGACAAAGAGCAAAGACAAACAGACAAAGAGCACAGGCAAGGAGACAAAGGGCAAAGGCAGTAAGAAGGATCTTGGCAAGAAGGAGACAAGCAAAAGACATGCATCCCCAGCAGCAGAAAAGCCAGCAAGAAAGAGATGCATTGGCAGTGACCCCACAGCACCTGCGGACCCAGAGATCAAAGGACAAGTTCTTTCGATCCTGAAGGAGTGCAAAGAATCTCATTGCACACACCCTACCTTTGTCAACATGTCAAAGCATGCGAATGTCAGCGTTCAGCCATACAATGAAGGAAAGCATGTGGCATCAAGGTGGATCGAAAGTTCTTCAACAACAAGAAAGCTGTGGGCAAAGGGCGGGCTCACGTGGCTTACTTTTCCGGGCCGACTCTCTGCCCCTACAGCAATATCAAACTTGCGCACCTTTGGGCTTCTAGATTGCAAACAGGATAGACAAAGTTAAAGATCTTTCCAGCATTTTGGCTCTTGCAATCTTCCCATGGGTGAAGTGTTGAGTTGGATGGAAAAGGGAACGGGGTTTTTCTTGGGTGAGCATTCTTTATAATTTCATATAGCCAGTTTTATGCAACTTGCCACTTATATAAGGTTATTCCCCATGCTGGTCCATTACCGACAGCCCTTCTCAAGACCCAGGTCCAGGAATGGGAGAAGCAGGGCAAGCCTGATCCGTGCAATGAGCACATGATGCACTTTATGAAGGTGCTGAAGACCTCGCATGCCGAAGCGCAGTCTGACTTCAAGAGTTCTGAGGGATCAGCATCTTGATTTCCCGAGCCAGAGGAACTGCTATGCTAAATCAACTGTTGTCAATCCATCCCACTTAGGGGCCCAAGATTTCTCATCTTGAATCCATGATCGTCTTATATAAACTTAGATTAACTCATTTGTTTGCCCAATGCTCTCGGTGAGGCATGCATAGCAGAAATCATGAATGTCTTTTTTTGGGGTGGCCCATATGCTAACAGCGGTGTTCCCCATAGTCCCCTGTGTTCAGCAAAATCATTATATGGTTGGAGCTGTTGTTAAAAAACATCAATGAAACCAACTGGCTCTATTCAGTTTTTAAAATTGGGATGTTGTCAATATAAACATTGGGGCAGGGGAACATGACGTTGAGTGCGTATGGACATGGAGGTGTCTAATCCAGGCACTCAGGAAGATTTACAATTAAAGGATCATAGAACCATGGACCATGGCATTAGCTGCAGCGAACCTCTCTTGATTGGGGATGCGGCAATTGAATGGCAAAAAGTTGGGAAGCAGCCCTCAACTTGGGTGTCCCTTCAGCTTTAAGATCTTTTTGCAGGGTTCTGCATTTCCCGATATTTCCTGCAATTCATCATGCCACAATTTAAAATCACCAGTGAGTGAGCGCAAGGGAATATATATAATATGGTTATTGTATATATTATTTATGTAGGTGGTCCTCCATGTAAACCCCTTATACCAACAAAAATCCTGCCATCTGGGGCTCGCTGCATGCCAGGTGGTCTTGGTCCACGTGAATGCCTAGACGAAAGGTGAGAAAGATCCACAAGGGCAGCGGCAATGGAGTGAAGTATGGGGCAAACCCCAGGTTTTTCAGAGGTGCCGGTGGCTCGCTTTTGGAGGTGGCAAAAGAACATTATATAAAAATAAAAATGACAAAAATAGAATAATAATTAGGTTCCTGAAAGGGAAGGCTATTTGGATCAACAATATTAGGATGATGGTTTTTTTGTTATGCATGCTCACGGGACATAGGGCCAATGACATGGAATGAACACACTTCGTTTTGCAGAGTTTTGTGCATCAACCCCTCCCATTTCCTGCGACATGTGGCCAATACGATCGTTACATCGCAGGTGTGTATTTCAAAAACCAAAAAACACATGGCATTGCAAACAATCAACATCATGATTTGCATGAGGAAACTATTGGCAAACAAGCATGCGGGGATATGTGGGGATTCCCTTACAAGGCATATAGGGACCGTTCCATCGCTGCCATGGTGACTGGACGGGAGAGGATCGGGCTGGTTGTTCAGAGGATGATTTCTCTGAAACTCCCTAAAGCTACTTGGATGAAGGACATTTGTTTCACATGTTTTCATGTTTCTTGCACAACCCTGCAAACAAAGCCCATGGCATTTTCACAATTTGATCCAAGATCCAATCATTATATAATTTTGTTGATTAGAAGCCGCCCACATCATATTGCCCGAGGCCTTTATCTACATGACATTGCTCGTTGCTTTCTCGGACAATTTGCCTCGCTTTTCGGAGGACCCGCAGTGGGTTGGAGAATGACAAAATAAACACATGCAATCCGATATATATAGTTAACATATATATGTGTTATTTATCCAAAAAAAAGTTATTATGGTGATTATATATATATATCAGCACTATATGTACATAGAATCGCAGCCCAGCACCAGGGTCCCCAGCCATAATTGATGCTGCAGGAGCTGGTGTTCCTGGAGCACTTCGCCGGGACAGGCAACACTTGGAGGACTATGCGAGCAGATTCTGTCTCAGCTATCGGAGTCGATATTCGATACGTGGAGCACACAGGGGGTGGGCAGAATCCCATGGATGTGCTGACAAATGCGGGCATTTTGTCCCATGGTTCTATATACGCAAATGTTTGCAATTATTTTTTGGGGAACAAACCATTGTCAGCAGTCAAATTATATGAAATCCACATTCTGAGGATCACCCATGGTAAAATATGAAGCTCAGATAAACTGAGGCTATCCATCCACCTCATACTGTCGTGTAAAATGGACGAGTTCGCTTCACTATGGGCAGTGGTCTGTTCATCATGGGTGCGAATCAATTGCTTTACCAGCTGCCGTTCGTTGCTTCTCCCAGAAGGGGATTGCAATAAACAATACATTGTGGAAGCAAATTGCATGATGAGTCGGCTCCTTCACTTTGCTTTTTATATGAAGCTGTCCCCATATTTTCCATGTATGGTTGTTCCATTCAATCCCAAATCATGAACACATTATTTAATTGTTGTTACAATGTTTTTGATGATGAAGTTCCCCTATAACGGTTTTATGTTTATTAAAAATCAGGGCCTGCATGAAATGAGGTGTGTTCTTCTACTTGGACTGGTGCAAGCATGTGGGGGGTCGTTTCTGTTAGAACAACCTCGGTCCAGTGTGATGGGCCACTTCCATCGAATGGAATTTCTCTGCAGAGTCATGAAAGTGACATGGCTTCACTGTCCCCTTTTTCAATCAATTGCATGGAATCTGATTTGTTGCTGTCTCTACAGTGCATTTTTCATGAGTCCAAAACTGCATGGTTTCAAATGCAACTGAAAAATAATGAAAAAGAAACAACGAATCCATTTCCCTTATATATGAATATCGACATTGACAACATTTGGGGATTCTACGGCTCTCCACAGCCTCTTGATCATCGACCCATGGGTTTCCCAACATTGCCATCCAAGGTTTTCCATATCCGATGGCATATGGGCCATTATGGCCACGACAGCCAAAAACCTGAGAGCGGATGGACAAACAACTCCTACTTTCAGAGGTTGGATCTGGGGACATGGAAAAGGGGTGATGGGCCAAAACCCAAGGCTATTACCGTCAAGAAAACCATTTCAAAGAGGACTGGAAAACCATGCTACACTGGAACCCCAGCCCTGAAAGCCACACAGCCCCGACCTCATTTGGTGTGATTTTCAATGTCCATTTCAATTTTATGTTTATTTCAAATTGTGCATTTGCCCCCGTGGTCAACATTTTACCCTTGATGGCTTTACTCTAAGGACTTACCCTCAAGGCTTTGCTGACCATCTTCGAGATCTACTACCTGATCTGGTTGGGGTGAGTGAGAAAGTGGAAGTAGATGAGACCCAATGCCCGTACCAATTGTTTCAGAATCTTCCTTTCAGCACCTGGGAAGAAGCAAGACTGGTCCCAGCGCTCAAATATGCGAGAGGGAACAAATATTTGAATATTCCAAAAGAATGGTTAGAGGTATTTCCATCTCCATTTGAGGTCCTCCATAAGTTGGAACAGCAACGGCTTGCCCAACGGGGTCAGGACTAGTTTCAAGCCAACTGGCTCATGATGGCGCATGTGAACACTCCAATTTGTGAGATTTCGATTCGTTTGGCAACTTAACTTTGAAGATTTTTTCCAAGATTTCCAATTCCCGGCCATAGAAAACATGAAAACCACAAAGAATTGGCTTAAACCATTTTTTTCGTATTTTTTGAAATCCGTACATGGACGTGAATAACCATTCTGGGGACGTGAATATGCGTAAAGCGTTCGGATTACGTTCAAATTACGTTCAAATTACGTTCAAATTACGTTCAATTACGTTCAAGTTGCGCAAAAATTACGTAAATATTACGTAAAAAAATCAGTTTTTTTTTGTTTTTTTTAAGCCATCTATTTTTTAATAAAATCCGATGTCCACATTCAATTTCTGGGGAATCCGTTCCAGACTCTTCTAAATTGGGGTGTTGCGCTTACATTTATGGAGTTTCCTGCATGGAATGACGTGGTTTGACCCATGTCGACTGAGAGAAAAATGGAAACCATACAAAAAGGTCGTTATTGTTTGATCAGGATCAAGCATTTGGAAATTTGTGAGTTGAATTCTACAAACATCCGTTGATCTGAGCCATTTGGGAGGATCAGATCTGGGTGTAACCGGCCAGGATTTCAGTTATGTCCCGGGATTCGATGGTGACTTCGTTGCCTAGCCAGGGTTGGAGTTGTCAAACCTTGGAGGAAGGTGTGGAAATGGCAGCCCAAAAAGCTGGCCTGTCCTTGAACCCCCAGGATTTCAAGCAGGCAGGGGTAGCGCTGCCGCTCATGGGATTTCTATGGGGTTATGGTTTTATACAAACAAACTCATGCATGGGAGATATACATCAGCTTATAACACAAGCAAAGTTTAAAAGACCAAAGTTGTGCATGTTTGATCCAGCCCCCATCTTAGTTGAAAACCCAAGTATAAAGTGCAACGCTTTTGGAAGGTGACTCAGCTTCTTGTGCAGTCCGCCCAGAAACGAAAGGATGCGTCTTGACTGTAATGTCAAGGGGAAACATGCTGGATATAAATAATATAATCTCATATATTTGGTGTTAAATAGCAACTGCTTTTATTGATACCAATACAAAATTGTATTTGGGAAGCATCCATTCCATCATGTCTATTCTTGACCACACAATCGATCCCAGCGGAATCTATCTGAGGCACCGTGCGCGCCGGTGTTGGCAGTGAAGAAGGAGCTGGTAGAGCCGCCTTCAGCGAAGACGGGGCAGACTGGACAAGTTGCTGCATCTTGGAACGGAATGCATGGGTATTTTAAAATGTGGCTTGCCGACCCCTGTAAGACTGCATGGGCCACATGGACTGTATTTCACCCCTATCTAAGAACGAAGTTGGCGGTAGATATATGATATGAAATTCGACTGCATTGTATATATAATTAGACTGCTTGGATCTTCATGCCAAGTAAGGAGATTCATCGAAACCAAGCAGAAGTTGCATCACCCACGGCTGATACGATTCCTGCAGCTTCCCGGATGTATATTTAAAAAACATGTTTCTCACTGTTACTTTTTGGTTTTGAAGGAGTGTGATCATGCAGATTTATAGCGGAGGTTACTTGATTGATAATATCCTAGGCTTTGGAATCTCCTGCTTCTTCGTTTCGTGGTTCCAGACCAGAACCTCCAGCATCTTTTCACAAGCTAGACTCTGAGGCATGTTGGGTTTTGAGAAGTTTGAGATGTCTGATGTTTGTTCTCCCCATCTTACTCATATCGATATATAGCCCTCATTTCTGCATTGTGCAGGCCATTCAGAACAAGAAGCTCCTGGAACTTGAACAAAAAACCAATGCGCAGTTGGTAGCGAAGATTCAGGTTTTGGAGTTGGAAGCCAAAGCCAGGGAAATAAAGGAGCGGGATAATACCTCACGAATGGAAACCTTACTCACCCAAACTCTGAACCGTGTTGGTGAGTTGGAATCTGCCGTGAAAACTGGCATGGATAAACCGAAGCAGGGAAGGGTGAACACTGGTGATGGAACTCCCAGAACGGCTGCCCCTTCTGATGACGATGATGATGAGCATGCTGATTCAAGCCCTTCGGAGTCTGAAGATCAGCCCAACCACATTGTCACTCCAAATGGTCAGAGAGTCCCTTTGATGCCTTTTGAAAAAGCAATCTAAATAACATGCACAATCAACAAACATCCACCTCAAATAAAAATATATTAACACCAATTATATATAGATTGACTTCATTATTTTATATATATAGATCCCATGCACCATATACCCATCATTCCTGGCCTGCATTCTTGATCGATCCAAGGTCGAGATCTCTCCTGATGCGCTTCGAATGCGCACGAGGCGCTTGTGCGAGGTCAAACCCAGTGGCAAGACCCTGGTGGATGACGATGTCCGTACCCAGTACAAGCAGGGGGGTGAGAACAGAGAACTGCTCGAGATGGCTCTTTTAGAGTCCATCGCGAAGTATGGTGTTGCCAGGAGTTCTTACAAGAGGATTAAGGCATGACAAACTTCTATGTTTTTTTATGGAACATGCATGGCCATTTTATGCCATTTTCAAAACCATGCAATTCGAATCTATTTACCCTGCAGGGAGACTTCATCCAAAAATGTCGTTTGATCCGGGAGCGACTTGATTCCCGTGAAACGGAAACGTTGGGTAAGTGGTTGACTGAAGATGCCATGAAACGCTCTGGCAATTATTCGGCCCAGAGCATCAAGAGCATCACCAATTACTGCCGGCAGTTCCGGAGTCGTTGTGCAGGACATCAATGTTGAAAAATGATATATATATATATATAATATTATTATATATAAGATCAGGTTTGATTATATGTCAAACAATCCTCATTGGTCTTATGGTGAATCAATCGTATATAGCCCATGAAATTATTTACCACTATACCCTTGAAGCCTTGGAGGAATTGGCGCTACAATTCATCGGTGACGGAATTTTATGTCATCACTGATGACAACACGAGGGAGAAGCATTCGGACACCACACGTCAAGTGGACGAAACTGATCTGGGTGAATCTTGGTATCATATACCAAATCAGGTGTTGATATATACCAATAAATTTATATATAATATATCATGATCGTTTTGACCATGTCATTCTTGAGGTCACCCCATCTTTTATCTCCATTCAAACCATATACCTCTGCGCCCAAGACGCCTGCATCCCAGGACAAGAAGTTGAAGGATGCTCCTGCTGGCTTGCCATCCAACCCAGTGAATCTCCCCAAGGTTGAACCGTCTCCAGAGGTGGTGGGTTCCAAGGACAGGGACTTGGATTAAGTTGTGCACCATCATGGAATCAAACTGTGCATGGTTAAATAATATAAACACCACATGTGATGTTGATTTTGATCTCCCAATGGGTCTCTGCACATGCATATACCCTGGCCAGCCTGTCGCCGATTTGGAAGCCTACATGACCACCCTGGAGAAAAAGCAACAGTCAGTTGAGAAGATGGTTGCAAGCCTACGTGCATCAAAGCATGAAGCCTCTGATGCGTTTTTTGGTTATTAAATATATTGGCTATACATGTGTGCAACCATGCCTCGGGTCATCCATCGAACCCCTAATTATAGAAATACGGAGTCGATCTATCTTAGGCTGGCAACTTCCCTGGATCCCTTGGCCAAGAAGATGGAAACGAGCTTTGCACAGTTTGGGACATTCCTCACTGAGTTGAAGTTGGATCATAAGGATGGTACTTTGCCCAGTGAAAGGTTGACTACGTTGCTTTTCTGCATCTAGTTCACTTCAAAAACTTTGGTCACACTGTTTATTAGTTTCAGATGTTGTATCGTTGAAATCTAAAATGTTTGAATGATGAAAATCCACACACAGTCATGCTTGCACTTTGGGATTAAGAAAAGCCACACTGGGGGGTTGTGTGTGGCCCATGGGTCCATCCCGTGCTTCTTTCTTGGTCGGGTATAGTCGGTGCCAATGGTGATGATGCGGAAGAACGGCTACAAGAACTTCTGATATGCAGGCACAACATGTTTGGGTATGTCTATATAATAGCAATTTTGCTGCTTCCTGATTGCTTTGGTCAGGCCTATAAAAGAAGACCCAAAAGTTACCCAGGTTAAAACATGTTAAAACAGGTGGGGATGTTTCGATCTTTCCTTTTCCTTGAAAGAAGGATCCTTCGATCAAATTTTCCCCGAATAAACTTTCAATCCATCCCATGCCCGTTGCAGTCCTCCAACATCGATCGGCAATGCTGGAAAGATGTCCTGGACCCCATAACCCTTTCACTGGAGAGGACACGGTCTTGCTTTCAGCAAATTGGGGGATGGGACAACTTGGATTAATTCAGGTTCTCTTGGCCACATCCCATTGATACTCAAATTAAATATTATTCCATCGATATGAGGCACAATGTTTGAAACAGAACTTGAATATGCAAGGCTTTTGGGCTTCCAACAGCTTCTCTGCAGTTTTAATGCAATTCTATATGATGTACCCCGCCAACATACATGGTTTTAGTGGGAGGTCATATCCAACATTTCAAATAAGGAATCTTATAATATAACAGAAGAATTTAATGATTTGTCATGTTTCCATGCACGGTACGTCATGTCATTTATTATATATATATATACCTGATCGGCATGTTGCTCAGGAGTGAAAGGATGCCGCAATGTGCGGGACGGAGGGGGGTCTACTTGCTCGAACGAGCCTGGACCCTTTTTGGTCTATGTGGTCACTGGTCGTTCCAGAAACCGCCAGGTTGGCTCACGCAATTTCGTATAGAAAACAAAAGGCTCATGTTTAATGTTGTTTTTTTTGTTGTCTCCAAGGCTGTTGTCTGAGATTGCAAACGAGAAGAACGAAGTGAAGAAACAGTGACTTACCTTATATATATATATAATGATGACAGTGCTTTCTGGATGCCCATGTTGTTTATATATATAATATGGGGTCTCCGTAACTATCATTATCCGATGATCCAAGGTGCAGTGCCGCTATCCCGTTGGAAGCCCGCTACAGGAATACCTCTTGTGACCCATTGTTGAGTGTTTTTACTTTGGTGGTATCCGTGAATCAATGTGCTTTGCTTGGGCCCCTTATATATAATATATGATATATACACCACAATCTGTTGCAGGACCCTGGCCAAAGACTTGGGCTTGGAGGTGAACAGCAACAAAGCCAAGGGCAACAAGTCGAAGAGCAAAGGGAATGGATCCAAGACTAAAGCCGAGGGAGCAAAGGCTTCCAAGGCAGCTGGAAAGAGCAAGGGCAGCAAGGGTAAGCCTTCAAAGAAGGAGAAATCCCGCCGTAAGCAGTCAGCCTCTGCTGCCGCACCGGAACTTAATTCTGAGCCCATCCCCGCTCCTGCCAAGAAGAGCAGGAAGCTTCGTGGGGCCTGAGCAGCAATGCTGGATCTGAAGGTTGATGGAATTATTTTCAGTTAAGATAACCAAACAAGTTTCAACCAAACCATTTACTTATTCACTTGCAGCACCTTGGGTCCACCATTTGCGGGTGCTCTTTGCTTTGGGGGTTCAGCCATGTGGAGAACCACATGCGTGTATACCCATGTCAATATAGCATTGATTTGGGGGTTGTCGTGAGGCGGTGGCTTACCACCGCAAATCCAGTTATGATGGGTTCTAGACAGTTGCCAAGCGAGAACCATGACTGCTTCAAATGCGATTCATGGATGAAAAGCTTATATGTGTTTGTGCTGGTGAAACCGTGTTTTTGGCCTTGTGTCTTTGGATGCCTTACTTATATTGAAGCAGGAACTCACCCCTTAGTTCAATATATATATATATGTTTACAAATGATGCTCCAGAATGCCAGGCCCTTCACACAAATCGCGACAACTCGCATGGAAGTATGGCCGTGGCGCAGCTTGGCTGGTTCGACCATATGCAGGATACGTGTCAAAACTTGATATAACATGTGCATATATGGCGGAATGTTTTTTTTTGGAGAACTGACTGCATGTTGTCTCCTATGACCCAGGTAGTGCATGCATGCACATTGGTTGGATTTCGTATGTTTCCCCAAATCAAGGAAATTTATCAGTGATCCTTTCACCAGCTTCACATCACACAGTTCTGAGGAGAAGTGCTGTGATATCATCGAATTTGCAGCTGCTGAAATGCGAGACGTGGGCGAGGGGTTCTACTCAACCATGCCTTGCCCTGTCCTATCTGCCCTAGCGTTAGTGGACAGGAAAAAATCGGTCCCTGAACATCAATGATACCATGATTTTTTGTTTCCCATTTAAACAATTTGGGATATATAATATGGATATATAATGTATACATCCCAAATTGTTTAAATGGGAAACTATATAGGGATATATGTTGTGTATAATATTTTGGATCTGGGTATAGTCCACCAAACATTGTTTAGTGATTCCATGGGTCATAGCTGAGGAAGATGGGGTCACTGAAGTCCTACGTTTGAACAACTTCTACTACCCGGTGGAAATCTCTTTTGAGAACACCCCGCCTTTGAGCTCCTTTCCGTGGATCGAACCATCAAAGTTCTTGCAGTCAATGGGAAAAATGAATGATCTGACCCATTTGTTGGGTGGTAAGTCTTTGGTGGAAGCCCGCACTCTTCTGGTCAACTTTTGGAAACACTATCGGGAAATATTTCCAATGCATCAGCTTTTCAGGGACTTTGATGCTCACAAGAAACGACCTTGGGAATGTCTTCCAATATTCTTGCATGGAGACGAGGGAGTTCATTACAAAAAAAATGGAATACTGGTCTTGAGTCTTCAAGGGGCTTTTGGGTTTGGATCCTCCAAACGCGCAGCTGAACTTGGTGAAAATCTTAGAGCGTTTGGCGAAGGAATACCACTGAATTTTCTGCGCACAGGGTTCCAAACCCGCATCTTGATAGCAGTGTGCCCGAAGGAGTGCTTGGGTCGTAAAATTGTGTTATTAATGTGATATTCCACACCCACATCGAGTTTTACTATGATAAATGTTTATTCATGATAAAGCATGTTCCTTTTTGTGGGCAAATAATCATATAGATGGTGTATGATATAGTCAACCCCATGGCCCTGCCCAGGAGCTCTACGCTGAAGACAGGAGAATATGGAATGCTATTTTTGAAATGGTTGTTCGGGATCTGGCCATGTGTGAGAGGGACGGCGTGGAGGTGAATGGATCAAAGATCTACCCCATCGTGTTGGGCAACAAAGGTGATTGGTCCTACCTTGTTGCCTTGTGTGCAATTCAAGTCTTTTACGAAAATGGGATTCGCTTTTGGTTTGGGGGAAGAAGGATTGAATAACCATGCATGTTATTATAATAGCCCTGGATATATAACTGTTTAATAATCTTAAAATAACAAATTCCCATCCAAGCGCAATATGTTTTTGTTCTACTAATGACATCATGTTCCATCCAATTCCCATCCAAGGATCATGTTTCATTCAATTTTCTATGGTTGTTGGTTTCAATGCCCGTTTCTCTAGCAACAAAGGTTTCCAGTGGAAATTTGGAAAGATCGTACCGAAGAGCCCCAAAGGGAGCCAAGGAAGAAGATCACGGGGTAGCTGGTGCAGGAATATGTCACCTATGTCTTTGTGGGCAGGGTATTGACTGGGAGGATTTGCTTCTTACATTTGCTCTATATATGTTAACTGGTTTTGTTCTCCGGAATATATATTTTTCGAAGAGTGTTTATCTGCAGTATATGTTGATTTCTGTTGAACCCCATCCTACCCAACAAGAAAACTGTACATGGTAATGGGCAATATTTTCCATATAGGGGCTTTACCATGCACCACCATGGGTCCTTTAATTACAATTCTTCACTCAGGAATTTGGCTGAGCGTGCCATGGATGAATCCCATCTCCATGAACTACCTCTACCATGGGATCGTGAGTCCCCACTCACGAGGGAACTCTTGGTTGATGATGCCCCTAACGGGAAATGCCGTTTTTATTGCCTTGACCCGTGGCATTCGATTCATCTTGGAGTTGGCAAAACTTGGATTTCTGGAGGAGTCATGTTACTTCAAAAACTGGTTCCACAATCCAACGTGGATTTGAGGATAGCTCAGATTGCATCAGACTACAGGGACTACTGCCGAAGGGAAAAACTGGACCCCATTATCCGAAGAATTGATGTTGCGACCTTTGGAACCACTACGGACCCATCTGGTGCATGGAGCAAAGCGGCAGTCACATCCAATTTCTTTATGTTTTTGGAAGATTGGTGCAATCAACATGCGGACTTGATTCAACCGGATGAGACCCTACGAAATTGGGCTTCCATTTTGCATTTATGTGACTATATAGGTTTTGTATGTGCATATATACGCATGTCCATGTGTGTTTTTGTTTTGAAACCTGCCCCCCAATCCACTCTAAGATTATGGTGCATGCTCCACATTGAGGCTTTTGGGACTACAAGACTGAACCAGTTCATGCGAGGAATCTACAGCAATGATGTTCTGATGCCCTCATCGACAGGGATTCAATTGAGCGATGCTTTGTATGACTTTGTCAAGTCATTCATGTACCAAGCTTATGCTGCCTACCAGAAGGGGCTCAATTTCTTTCCAATGCATCCCAAGCTGCATTCAATTCATGAAGTGGCACATGAGTTGAGAAGGCAGGCGAGCAGTGCTGCTTTCTGTGTTAATCCTGCCGTCTACTCTTGTAGTCAAGACGAGGATTTCATTGGACGATGTGCAGTGATCTCCCGTTGCGTATCTCCTAGACTCGCAGCGAAAAGGACCTTAGAAAGGTACCTGTGCCATATCCAACTTGCTTGGGCACGCACTTGAGGGTGAAGAAAACGTGATGAAGAGTGTGGGGGTGGAGACTGGTGCAGAAGAAGGATTCACAAAAAGGTGAGTGGAATACAGGTGTTGTTTTTTGAGACTAAAAAAGATTCCAGGAAATGAGCATAAACAGCAAAAAGGACATGTTTTGTTGTGTTTTTTGAGCATAATCTTATGGACGTGAATTTCCGTAACTGGACGTGAATATCCGTTCGCTATTCCCCATGGACGTGAAGGTCCGTTCAGGGTCGTGATTCTCCCCAACACGTTGAAAAAGATTGCTTTTAGCATCATGGATGGGAATTGGTATCTATCCAGGGCAGCAGGTACGTTAATATACCAGAAGGTATCGTTTTTTTTGTTTTTTTGAATGTTTTTCAATAGGCATCGTATTTATGTTGTTGATGCAGACAATGTATATGGATGTATATGGGCTTTCTCAAAATGGGGGGATCCCCAAAACCATTGGTTTCAATACTCAAGTTGTGAATTTTTGGACGATTTGTGAGTATCCCCATTTTAGGAAACCTCCATATATCATATATAATCTTGGGTTTATTGAGGTTGATGATGATTGTATGACATCCCCATCACATTAAGAGCCTCGAATGTCGAGCCCCCCTATTTATCAATAGGGCCAGAACGCTCCACTCTGGGCATATGGTATGCCTTTTTGTGTACAGTATATCGCACTAGGGGGAGGGGAACGTTTCGACCAACATTTGGGCCAGTGACCCTAAATCATACTTCCGTTTTTTTTCTATATACTACTGTAGCACCGCACCATGCTATACATTTGTACCAATTCCTAAGAATAAGCCGATGGCAGATTTCGGACTTCCCGACTTTTTGACATGCCCAAATACTGGCAATACCGGCAATTCCGGCAAGGCAGTATTCCCTGTGCTGATTCAAGACTGATTGAACTTCCCTTGTTGGGTTTCAAACCAGCACGTTTGTTGCGTTTGATGAAGACCATCCAAAATCCATCTCTTCTTGCTGATTTCATCCCCCATCCTTTTCCCTGTTTGGGTGTCAAAACCATCAAAACCATCAAACCATCCATATTTTGCTCAGATGAACATCCATGAATCAGCTACGAACGGGGTTTCAAGAGGGGATTCCAATGGGTTTTGAAATGTTTTGAATGGTTTTGACAGATAGCCGGATAGCCGAACAGATTTGGTTGCATACTTGGTGGCTCATCCCACTTAGTAAGTGGGTTATAACCCCAATTATAAGTGGATTAACCCTACTTATCCCATTTATAACTGGGGTTATAACCCACTTACTAAGTGGGATGAGCCACCAAG
>Ga0126342_10001182_pt1 | contig 35242 bp, 25 predicted proteins | sample Cyp1metagenome_FD_92528 | JGI IMG/M metagenome (GOLD analysis project Ga0126342, IMG submission 92528) | Coral microbial communities from Lord Howe Island, Old Settlement Bay, Australia - Cyphastrea 1 metagenome | ecosystem: Host-associated > Invertebrates > Cnidaria > Coral ...
CCCACTTGAATAAACCATAGTGACGTTGGAGTTATTGGCACCAACTAGATGATTTATGATGATTTCCCACTTGAATAAACCATAGTGACGTTGGAGTTATTGGCACCAACTAGATGATTTATGGTGATTTCCCACTTCAATGCCCATTTAGTTTGGGGATTTCTTTCATTTTTGTTGCCATTCTTTAGACAACCGGAGGCTATCTCCATTCTTCGTGGGACTCGTGGGACTGGTTGAACTCCTGAGTTTTGTCCGTTGAATCCGCTTTTAAAGCATCAAACAGCCCCATTTCGGTTGGTAAGACCCCGATTTATTGTTTGTATATCCCCATTCCCCATTATATCCTCATTATGCACATGTTAAAGCATACAACACCTCACGTTAGAACATATAACTGGTGGGTGGTGACTGGAACCATGGATTTTTATGACTTTCCATTCAGCTGGGAATGGAAAATCATCCCAACTGACGAACTCCATCATTTTTCAAGATGGTTATTGCACCACCAACCAATCGGGGTTGAGGATAGAATATCCATAGAATATCCATAGAATATCCTCACGTTAGAACATATAAGATATACCATTTGGTTATGACTAACATAGCCATGGAAAGATCCACCATTTTAAAGAACGGCAAAGCATCTATTTCTATGGGCCATGGCTTAACCATGGCTATGTTAGTCATAACCAGAGGGTAATCCCATATATTCCCATGATTTTCCCATTAAAAACCAAAGAAAACCTCCATTTCTAGTGGATATGTCCCATAAAACCCATGGTAAAATCCACCATTTTTTAACCATGTAATATCCCATAACATACCCCATAGATCCCATGGCTCCGCAAATCGCCCAGGACCTCTACGCTTCCAACGTGGAATGCCTGCGGCACTTGGCGCAGCAAATCGCGGGGCAGCTGATGACGGTGCCGCAGAGCACCGGGAGCTTCGAGGGATCCATGGAGTGGTTTCGATGTATCCTGAAGGCCATCGGATGGAAAGATGGTGCTGTGGTGAGGGCTGTGCTGTGGTGAGGGTATCATTGATATAATGGCTGTATACATCCTTATACTATAATGGAGAACCATGACATTTTGTGATTCATTTTGTGTTTCTTTTGGATGATATGAGTAATGATGTATAATGGTGTATATTTGTCATCATGTATATAATACATGATTATATATATATGTATATATTATAATGGTATATAATGATTGTATATCCATTTTATAGGATATAAATGATAGGGATATAATGATAGGGATAAATGCTTTGATAAATGGATGTCCATCCAATATCACCAACAACGGGGATATTTTATGAGATATTTGATGGGATAGAATGGCATGGGATGTTCATCCAAGAAATTGGGCATAGAAATGGCATTGGGAAGACCCAGATGCCAAAGGATCGAGTACAGCAACATTTTTGGGCAAAGCCATCTTCAATTGGATCAAACAATTTTGTTTTGTCGCCATATCCCCACGAAATCGTAGGTCTTAGCTCTCAGCTTCATCGATTTTTTGTAGGTTTTCAACATCCAAAATGCATCAAAATCCCTCTTTGTTAAGAGCCACACCTCCCATGCCGGGGTCCACCGGGTCCACCATGTTCCACCGGTTCCGGTTCCGCTGAAGCTCGCGCTGGACAGGAAAGCTTCCAGCGCGACAGCGCCGTAGTCATCGTCCTGGATCGCTTCGAGCATTTCTGCGGCATGGCGCGGCAGACCTTGCTGTACAACCTCTTCAACTTGGCGCAGGATCTTAGTGACGTGGCTCTTGTCGGGTAGTTACTCTTGTGGTTTTCAGTGTCCAAAGATGGGGATTATTGGATGGGAATAAGACAACAAAAATGTAGTGTATGTGTAGAGTATTAATTGATGTTCATTGTAGGTTTTGAACCATCTTCAGAATATGTGTATCTGCGCAATAGATCTATCGTGAAGTGGCAAGTACCCACCACATGGATACCCTGGACCCTGGGGGCCCTGGGATGAGTGAGTCGTAACCACACAATGACATTGGCTTTTCTCAGACCCTAGCATTCTTAGCCGAATGTCTCTTTGTGGGGCTAAACTTAAGGTTAGCCACGATGACGGGAACTTGCTTTGGTGGCTTGAAAACCTGCTTTGAAGTCATGATGTAAGGCGTGCTGGGTCACTGAACATAAACTCCTTTCTTTCTTTGCGTTACAAAAGAGTTTGCTTCGTGCCAAGCACTTTGAGGTTTTCAATCATGATAATCATAGTCAGAACGGTCAATCCCGAGTGTGAGAAACCAATCGGCAATCATTGGTTGAAATAGCTTGTGTTCAAGGCCGACTCCGAAATTCACAACCCTTTGCATTTTTTGGGGACACACTTCCCAGCGAGCCTGATAAACCTTCATGCTCCATCTACCCTCTGGTAATTTGTTACATAGCTATTGAAAATGACCATTGATAGTGGATTTGCCCATTTTTAACGTTTAAAACTGGTGATTTTCCAGTTTGTTATGTAACCGTTTACCAGGCCGGGTATTTGATGTCAACCGAGCGCGGAAAAATTCTATCACCATGCTCCATCCCAAGGCGTGCGACTGTGCATTGTTGGAGTGTCCGAGAAGTTTGACGTCACATGCCAGTTGGAGATGCTTGCCGAAGCCATGGCATCTGTTTTTTTGTTGGGGAAAGATGAGTCCCATGATCAGGTGATAATCCCATGATCATTGGGAAAAAACCATGATAATCCCATGATATTATCACTCTTATTATCACTCAATCACCATGATCAGGTGTTTTTTGAGATCCCGGGACTAGCCTGGGACTTGGATCTGTGACTGATCAATGGATATTCTATGGATATTCTATCCTCAACCCAAAGTGGTTGGTGGTTTCAATCCCTCTGAAAAATATGCGACTTCGTCAGTTGGGATGATTTTCCATTCCCAACTGAATGGAAAGTCATAATCCATTCCATGGTTCCAGTCACCACCAACCAGTCATGATTATTATATAACCATTATTAACCATATTATTAACCATCATTAACCATCATTAACCACCAACCAGCACAAAAAACCGGACCACTATTCTGAGGAAGCGCATTCTGTCGCGTTTCTCCATGGAGTACCTCTTCGCCTTTCTGCCACGCGACGCGAAGGAACTGACACAGGTGCTCGTGCCCTGGCTGGTGCCCTGAATCCCTGGTGATTGATGGCTAAAAGTGGTGTCCAACAAACATAGGGCTGTGAAGCTTCAAAAGTGAGGCGTCACAAATGATGGTTGATGATGATGGTTTGATGTTGGTCAGTGGTTTCTTTCGTATTTCAGGCAGTGGGTGCGGGATAATCCGTGAATCAAAGAATTCATACCCTCTGGTAATTTAACATAGCAGTTGAAAATGGTCATAGAAATAGTGAGTTTTCCCATTAATAGCATGGTGATTTTCCATAGCTATGTAAACGTTTACCAGAGGGTACAATAAACCCATTTTACGATTTCGGGGGGTCTAATATATGGGCCATAGCCTCAAAATGGCTTTGCTACTGAGTTCACCATATCTTTTCCATTGGATATCACCAAATCTTCAAATAATTCACGGAGAAATCCCAGAATCATCCAATTCATGGATTCTTCAATGTTTTTTTCCCAATTACACACTTTCATCAACCAAAATTCAATTCTTCGCCGTGTTTCATGACATCGAAAGATGTTTTTCCATGTTTTTCCTGTGGTTTTTCCAGCATTTTCCACACCCAAGGAGTGCAAGTTGACGCTGCCGGAGGATGCGCCGGGCTTCACCACGTCCTTCGTCTACGACTTCAACCAGCGCATCGCCGAGGCGATCGCCGCGAGGCTGCCGCAGTGGATGCAGCGCCTCGGCCGCCTCGGTGGCGGGGTGAAACACCCGTGAGATAATCGTGAGATCATGGGGATTTTTTCATGTTCCAAACCACCACCACTTAATACATGATACAGTAATGATTGATACTTCACTTTTTGGACATCTTAGATTGGGAACATAAGTATCAATCATTATCATAATAGTGGCACTACATAGATCGATGTTCGATAATGAATGATAATGATAATGACTGGTTGGTGGTTTGGAACATGAATTTTATTTTCCATAATATATGGGATAATCCTTCCCAACTGACGAGCACATTTTTCAAGATGGTTAAAACCACCAACCAGATGAATATTGGGATGTGTAATTGGGAACAAACATTATGATAATCCCATGATATTATCACTGTTATTATCACTCAATCACCATGATCAGGTGTTTTTTGAGATGGACTAGCCTGGGACTTGGATCTGTGACTGATCAATGGATATTCTATGGATATTCTATCCTCAACCCAAAGTGGTTGGTGCTTTCAAACATGAATGGATTATTTTCCATGTCATATATGGGATGATCCTTCCCATTGACGAACTCCATGATTTTTCAGAGGGGTAGGTATACCAACCACCAACCAGCTATGATGTTATGAGAATATCACTGTTATTATCACTAAAAATCAACTTTTTCTATCCATGGTTGTCAGATATCTGGCGAATGTTGGGGCCGGACTGGGGAAAAAGAATCCATTTTGGGTATGAATGCCATACCCCTAATATGAAGCATCACCCCAGAAACTATGATTTAATAGGGGATGTCACCACATCTTTGGGACCCATACAATCGGGATGTTTAATGGGGAGATGGGATTAGTATTGAACACGGCATCTAAAGCAGCAAACATGCGGATGTGCGGAGGTTCCAGAACCAAGGATGATTAGTAAGTGGCAATTCAGTGGGGTTACAAGGCACTTATAAAACCCGGACAACCTACCTGGGGGACTTCTTCATCAGGGTGAACAAATAACCGATTTGTGAGATGATCCTGGAAGCAGCCCGGCATCTCTAAGAAATAGTGCATATTTCATGATATTTCACCAGTGGGATTGGAGGAAATCATGGGTTTTGCGAAAATCAACATGGGAATGACGGATATCTCAGGACGGTTTCTGGATAACTGGGAGTTTGCATTAAAAAATATTCCAAGATCGTGATGGATACCCTCTGGTTATGTCAAAATAGCTATTGAACATGGCCATAGAAATAGTGAGTTTTCCCATTAATAGCATAGTGATTTTCCATAGCTATGTAAACGTTTACCAGAGGGTATTCCAACTCGTGGTCTTACATGATGAATATCCACCCTTGAGGACTTGGAGGTGGATTGTTTTCATGAAATGATGAATGCCCCAGGAGGTCCAATGACGACCCACCATAGGCTTACCCGGCCTGGTCAACGGGCTAACATAACGAACTGGAAAGATCCACCATGTTGAATGGGAATGTCCACTATAAATGGGTCATTTTCAATAGCTATGTAACAGTCATTACCATAGCCTGAGATTCATCCATTTCTGTGCCCATCTCAGGGATATCGAGCTTGGCAGAAAACCCACCTGGTTTCTTTGGCAGCTTGGCCAAGTTGAATTCTAAACGCGGAACACCACAGACCTGGAGTTGTCACTTTTTCGTAGGTCTGGTAGAGGTGGAAAAGAGGTATCTTAGACTTAGATATCTTGGTTCATTGATCTTCATTTTACTGTTTCCATGGGAGGTTGGTATGGTTCAGTATCCCTTTGCAATGCCAGTTCTTGTTGGAGGTAGATGGGCCACCAACTCGCAGGGAAGGCGAAAAGTACCCTCGCAGAGAACATGGCTTTTCTGGGAGAGAGAACAAAAAATCAACAGAGGTGACTTGCACATGCCCAAAATCCAGCTTCTTAAGCCACCGGTTTTGGTGCAGGCAGTATTAGATGTATAGTTTTTGTTGGTTCGGTAGCCAGTTGATGTGGCTCGCTGAGAGAGATGCCTCCACTATTTTCATCCTCCTCATCCCAAGCAGGTGTTCAACCAACCCAAGTTGTTCAAACCCAAAGGTTTTCACTCTCCCTTCATTTTTTTTGGCAACGCCGCAACGCCCAATTTTTTCGTGGTGAAATTCCACTTTTTGGCCGGTAAAAGATCAACTCATCATTTTTTTTCCGGGTAAACCATGGTAAACCCACCATGTTTTCCTTACAAAAACCACATAACCACCATGTTTCCTTGGTTTTGCCTGCGCCCTGTCCGTTGCAGGCAGTGCTTACCCGTGGTGGGCTTCCTCCGCCGTGCCCTCGGCGACGCGCCGGAGGCCACCAAGCAGCGGACGCTGGGAGAAGACGCGCAGAGGCGGCGGCTCTTCCTGCGAGGCCGGTGGGTTGATGGAGAAATCATGAAAATGTTAGTAAAACCACTATAATGGTTATGATAATAATGACAAGAATAATATAATGGTTATAAGTTATGATGATGATGATGATGATGACGACAATAATAATGATAAGGATAGTAATATCATCAATTAGTTAATGTCATACCATGATGGTTTTATCATTGGTCTACTAACATTAATTTTGTTAATCATCATGGTTGTTAGGTGGGTTGATGGTTGTAAAGCAATGCCATAAACCACCAATATTTTGATGGAGTATACATGTTTATACCACCAATTTATGGTAAAATTGGGGTTTACTTTACTATTGCTTTACTAACATTGAACCATTGACAATATGGTTGTATTTATGAAGATGTGTGTAAAATACGGCTGCACAGGATTAGCATGATTGATAAAGAATTTGTTTTTGTTCAGAATGTAAATGATAAATTCAGGATTGATATGGCTGAAATACTAAAACGACACCTAGTCCGCAGAATTGCAATTTTGTGTCAACTCCTCAGCAAGAAGCGGTTCAATGGATGTAATATGCTTCTGAAGGGTTTTGACACCCAAAATTTGTTGGTGGCTTGTTAGTGAACAAAGAAGGTGAACAGAACATCGTTTTCTTTGTGGCTTCATTTCCTTTTTTTGATGGCAAAAACAATCTATAGCTGTCTATAACTGGTTGTAAGTGAGCGACATTAAAACTCGTCAGCCATATGAGATGGCGTGGATGGCGAGGGATGCGGCAGACGGTTGGTGATCCAATTGAAGGATTTTCATGCTGGTTTGACCACATCCAATTTTGGGGAATATCCAGGAATATCCAGTAATTCTGATTTTGGGGATTTCTTAAGCAAATGGGGATTTTGTACAGAAAGCATGAGATGAACCAGACTTTTGGAGCTATCATCAACCGACACAGAAATGTCAATCGCCCATTAAATTCCAGCAGTATATATGGGGTTAGTAAGTTAATAAGTTTACCCTCTTTTCACGACTTGTATATTTTGTCAGTAGAGCCAGTGGCTGGTAGACGCTGAATACTTCATGTTGATAAACCTAAACACGCATCAGTTGACTTTCGTTCACGATTTATTACATCTAGACTCAGATCCTCAAATCATTCATTGTTACTCACATTAATGTGGTTAAAACAATAATAAACCACCCCATTTTTGATGGTCTATACCACCCATTTATGGTGATTTTGGGGATGGTTTATTCTTGTTTTAACCACATAAAATACAGATTTCTGGTGAAATCTGCGATGGAACCCTTAAATTTATGCCAGGCCTTGCGGAATGCGAACACCTGGTGCTGCTGTCGCTCTTCAGACAGCGCGCAGCCAAAGTGCGAAGTTTGAGCACCGTGCTCTTCGAGTTGCTGCGGTTGGTGGAGTGCAATGGCTCCCTGCTGCAAGAGAGACCTCTGGAATTTCGAGATATGCTAAGCTGCTAAGCATCATGTAGGATGCTTTCAATGATCCCAACTTGAAACTGGATAGGAAACAGTTCCAGCAGCTGAGGCAAGGTGCTGGCAGGGCACACGGAGGAGTCGTTGAGCGCGGCTTTTTTTCGCCTCATCAGTTACAAATTGGTGGCCTTTTCCCCAGCAGCTCGGCATTTTTCGAGAGAAGGCGCGTGACGTGCTTGGTAAACTGATGGGCGAGGGGACCCAAATAGGGACGTGACGTTGCTAGGACTAGTTGATTAGAACGTTCTTCTGAAGCAACCAATACTTACTGGTGTTTAGCAGGGAAATGAAGGAATGATCCATTTCATCACTAGTAATAATCATCCCAGCAACCCCCAGCAACCCATCCATTCCCTACGTAAAACGCACCAGTAAGAATACCACAGGTATCTTCCGCAGTGACTTTTGGTGCCCAGAACTGGTGAACGGAGAAACTCCACTGAGGTGTCCAACAGTGATGTTTCAACACGGTACCGCCCCTGCGAGAGCGAAGTGGATGAGGAATACCGGCAATGGGCGACTTGGGCTGCAGACACCTAGGATCGACTTGCAGGTGGAGTGTTTCTGTTTGCTGTTGGGTGTGCAGTTTGCTTTGTCTCAAAATAGGCTACCCCCAATTTGGTATCATTCCCCCACTAACTGGCTATGTTGTGTGGCCCATTCCTGTTTGTTTCCACGCATGCAGCTTTAGGTGGAGGATATGGCGAAGAAGCAGTCGGCCATGTTGCACAACCCACTGAAGGATCTGCCGGAAGCTGTTCAAAGCTGGTTGAGGACCGAATGATGCGATGTCCAGCGGCCAGCTGAAGGCTGATAATATAGGTCCTCAACAGAGTTAAGATGTGGGATGTTTGAACAAGAAGCTGGGACATTTTTGTTGAAACCACAAGATAAGGGGATAACGTTCGAGTGTCTTTGTTTGGAACGTGAGTTGATGCCGTCGATGATCAAACAAACAGCGCCAGCGAAAGAAATCTTTGTTGAAACGGGTGGCACGCCATAGGTGTCACTGACAGAACCTTTGCTTTCTGTCGATGTTTTTTTAGCGGGCACTGAGCAGTCTCATAGTGGCGAGTTCCACTGAGGCTTGTTCTGATTTGGGAGATTGGGATTCCAAGAAGGGTGACTGCAAATATTCATTTATCTTTATGTACATAATTTTCCACCCATTTATCTGGGTGTTGGGAGCAACACTGTCAAATGCGAACAATAATGGCGATGAGAATTCATGCATATTCATGGCGATCTTTATTTTTTTGACATTTTCCACAAACTTTTAACATATGCTGTTGAACAATATGTTAAACATGGTCTAAATAAGTGTGTCTAAAGGTATGTTTTAACAACTGTGAGACTGCTCCACCTTTGGGGGGCGACTCGGTGAGTGCCAGGGGACTCGTTCCGCAGTCGCGAAGCGCGAAAAAAAATCTGGACCTGGCCGCGGCGGAGCCAACGGTGGTTGGAGCTGATGGCATTCTCCCGAAAAAAAATGGTTCTACCGTTCTACCAATCATTTAAATCTAAAACGCCAACAATTCCAAAGAAGTGAACCTAACTTTTGGAAACCACACAGCAAGAAAATCCTTGATAGTTGGGTGAAAGGCACTTGCAACTTCTCCAGCTTTCACGTGGCAAATGGCACTTCGCCAAGAAAGTGTCTCCAGCTCCGACGGCAGGTACTGCAAGACCGCAAGTTGCAGGAGCACATCCTGCGAACCGCCTGGGACCTCAGGGATCTGCCTGGTAAATGATGGGTTACCCGGCCTGGTTATGTCAAGTTATAGCTATTGAACATGGCCATGTATAGTGAGTTTTCCAATTGAACATGGTGATTTTCCATAGTTATGTAAACGTTTACCAGAGGGTAAACACTGAACCAAATACCGTGTTATACCATGCCCAAAACCCTAACCGGCCCTAACCGGTTTGATGGACATGATGTCAAGTACTGGATTCTGCGTTTATTTTTTTTTGAGTATTGGTGGGAACCCTAATAGCCACTTTTTCATACCATGGCACATTTTACCATGGGACATCCATTTGCACCCATTTGGATGATCTGAGTTGTTTTCAAGCCATGGGTTATCACAGTAACCCATGGCTATTTACTTCGTGGATTTTCCCATGAAAATGGCATGGTGGATCTTTCCAGTTCGTTATGTTAGCCCGTTGATCAGAGGCTTTGGACATGGGATGCACACTTTTCCGCATCCTTTTTGGACATGGGTTGCTGTACTTCGGACCCCCCCGTCGAACGGAAAGTGATCTTCCGAACCAGTGGATTTACAGATTTCCCCGTTTTTTTTTTCTCATGTGGTAAAGCCACTAGCAAATCATCCCCAAAGTCGCAATAAATGGGCTGGTGAAACCTTTTTTCCCAACTGGTAGTTGTGTATGACATTGGGTGTCCCACATGATTTTTTTGCCGACAACTTTTCCATTCATAAATCTGATATTATCATTCCCATCATTTTCAGACAACCATTTTCCCATCATTTTTTTCAGACATGATTTGACATGTATGACGAAGAGACACCCTTTGTGGTTTTTCCCGCTGAAATGATCATCATCATGTTTCGATTGCCATTTCCCCATTTAGAATGTCCAAATTATGGTTATTATGGGAACATATTATGAAACCGCCTCATCAAACATATACTTTCCCATCATTGTGGAATCGTTTCGATTCGAATCATTTTTCATCGGATATTTTCCCCATCATTTTCCCCATTTCACATGGTATAATGGTCCCATGTGTTCCATGATCATTATATCATTATATCATCATATTTCAACCATGATCATTACATCTAAAATGGTATCCATGTTTTTTTTTTTATGTCCATGATTCAATGTGTCCATGAAATATCATGAAATATCGTGATATTTCCATGATCATTTATATCATATTATATCTAAAAATGTAGCTAAAATAGTATCCATGATATCTATCCATAGGGACCACGATATTTTCCCTCCATGATTTCGCTCCGCCGATCGATCGAGGCGCGGGGAGACGGGCCGGCGGATGAGCTGCTGAGCAAAAAGGCCAAGGATTTCAACAAGGCCCCGGGAGATGATTCGCCGAATCTGGAGATAGGAGATTTGACTGTTGTGAATCAGTACCATCCCAAAAAACACAAAGGTTTAAGGTCAAAATGAGATACATGTTTATGTGATATATATTTATATATACTATTAAGTGGTAACACCAGCCATAGCACTTAAATTGACCACTGAATATAACACTAGTTGGTATATTAAGCATGTACTAAGCGGAGAACCATCCTTCCAATTAATCCCCCAAACATTAAACACCCCCATTGTCTGGTCCCAAATATGTGTAAATCCCTTACCTTGTACCTTGATTTCCGGGGTTTAAGATTGTGGGGAAGGGATGAACAGCCTGAGAATAGCCAATTTTTAGATGAAACACCACCGGTTTTCAGACCAAATCGCATAGCAGTGATGTACGGACGTTCATCCTCTCAAAGATGGGACAATTGCAGGGTTTCAACCACAAATAATGTTTCATGGAATTCTCTTAATCCAATGGGAAACTCACAAGATGGCAGAAATTCGAGTGGCGGTGCTACAAAATCACAGGTTGAGTCCACAAAACGAGCGTAGTTGAACCAGGAAAAAAACGGTGACCAGTCAGCATTTACGAAGTCTCTGGATGTTTTGGATATTTCCAAACAACCGATACTATACCTCCATCTTTAGTTCATCTTTTCCAGATTTCTATCAACAATCACCAACATCTTTCATTTTTTGGTCGGATTTTTCACCAGGTTTTTCCCATTCAGAAAACTCATTCAAAACCAGGCAGCGAGCCGGGCAGTATGGGCCATGCTGAGCAGCATGGGCGTCTCTTTGGTGCCGCTGGCCAGTTTCTGCCCTTTTTAGACATGGGGAAAACATGGGGAAAGACGGCAAATTCTTGGTGCTGAACGTAAAGAATGGGGGAATGGTCCATGGTAACATATAGTAACCATAGTCGCCATCATCCAATTTTCCCACATTCCCTACGTTTGGCATCAAGAATTTTCATGCTCGAGGCGAGAAGATGTAATTTTCATGGCCAAATGATTCGTGCAGACCCGAAGTTTTTATAGAAAAAACGCCAACCATGTTTGGTGAAATCCCGATAGTTTTTGTCGTACTAGTAGAACACAACTGATAGTTTGCCGAGTTGGTAGAGATTTTACCCGGCCTGGTTATGTCAACAGTTTGCTATTGAAGCCATGGCCCAGTCGAAATAGTGGATTTTCCCATTAAATGGCATGGTGGATCTTTCCAGTTCGCAATGTAAACGTTTACCGGAGGGGTAAAAAAAAAAAATGGAAAGAACACCAAAAAACACTTCGGATATACTGGGGTCTTGACCGACCGGAATATGACCCACAAAGAATGGGAAGAAGCGGCTGATTCGAGGGCTGGTTTTTGTGAAATGTGAGTTCTTCCATGGAGTTTTCCAGACATCTCTCATGTAAGGATATGTAAGGAGTAACATGTTTGGCCCCTATCCAATCATGCGAAAGTCAAGACATTTGACTCAATGACAAACCATCTCCCATTTGGGTTTGCAATAAATCACCCTAATCTTTCGGAGATTGGAACGATGTTTATCATGACCCCCAGTTTTTGTTGAGAAAATTGGGGAGAGTTTATGGCATCCATCGTTTACCGCAAGAAAACCCATCGTTTCCCTTCAGTTGGATAGATCCAATCGTTCCTATCCATGAAATTTTGCGGATCCCCGGCGAAGCTATCCATGGCTGGTGACGGCTGGTGACTTGTCGCATCTGACGGCCAGCTGCTGTGGATCATTGGTCTTTTCATCTTGCTCTGCAAGGAGCATGGCGTTTCCAGGATGTTTCCTGGACGGGGAAAGCTAAAAATGACAAGTTTCAGTGGAAGGTGCTTTGGAACATGAATGGATTATTTTTCCATATATTGGGAATAGTAACCCCAACTGACGAACTCATATTTTTCAGATGGGTAGGTATATCACCAACCAGTTTCAGTGGAAGTTTCTTAGCATTCTTTTTTTCAATGGGAAGTTTCTCCTTAAGATGGTTTTGCTGAAGTTGGTATGAAAAAAACCGTGATCCATTTTTCAGTAGGTTGGATAACTTTCGTTGAAACATATTCAGGCGACATTGCTCGGTTTCTCCACACCTTCTTAGGCTCCGGTTTGCAGCTGTGCCAAGTGTTTTTTCCCGTCAATTTGGCTATGGATCAACCCCCTGGTATGGTTTTCACTTTTCACATAGAACATCCCTGCAAAAATGTCGGAAATCATCAATTTTCACCCAACCCTGAAATTTTAGCACTGTTTTAGTGATCTTCACACCCAAAAAATAGGAAAATCCAGTCAACCAATCTCCCCGTTTTTGTCACAGAAATTTGGACAACTTCCCTTGATGCAGGACCTATCGCCATGTCCTGAAGTCAAGAGCTGGCTGAGATTCGTGCTGTGGGCCGGGGCTCTTGGTACCAATTGGAAATCCGAGGAGGTAATTATCTAGGGTTCAACTCGGTTCAGCCCACCATACTGTGGATGGTTGCGAAATCTTGCACCACCAACCGGATGGTTAAAAGCCTATAAATAATGGGATTTTGCCCATCTATCAACTGGTGCAGGATTTCGCAACCATCCACAGATTTGGTGATCATCCCAAGATTCCCCAAACAAAAGTCACGACGAATCTTAAAAAAAAGCCCACATATATGCATATATATATATATTTATCATATTTCCAGTAGTTTTCCAATATAGATATATAAAACAACTCCAGATATTCCATATGTCGGGATTTTCACCCAAAAACCCGTCGCGCCTCGCTGAGCTCCGGGCCTTGATGCCGCTGATGGTGCTCTGCTGCCGGGGCACCCGGAAGGCCGCCGGAAGGCCGCCGGAAGGCCCTGAGCTTCGGTGGATTTTTGGTTCTTTGACCCATTTAAAAACTGGTTGGTGGTTTCAAACATTGGTTTAGTATGGGGTTTCATGATGGTTAATGATGGTTAATGATGGTTAATCATGGTTAATCATATCTGGTTGGTGGTTTCAAACCATGGATTTTTTATTTTCCATTTTATATATGGGATGTCATCCTTCCGAAATGGAGCATCCCATATATGGGATGTCATCCTTCTGACTTGGTTCACAGGAGCACGGATGGTGTTGCTCTTTTGCCGCTCAGTTCACTTTGTGGAATTCCAAGAGCATGTTGCAAGCTTCGCATTTGATGTGGGGTTCGCTCTTAGCATTCTTCTAACTGCAAAACCGCGTTTGTAATTTCACCCATTATAGAAGGTTCTTCTTGATGCTCGATTGATGTGACGACGCGGGAGCAAGGTCTGGATCAAGGTTGGCAACAGCGTCAAGTGTTTGCCCCTGTTCATTAGACCTTAGCGAGTTTTTCGCCATCTCGCGGGCGCCTTCGTGGCAGTGCCTTCATCTCGTTTCTGCAGGTGTACATGAACACCTGTTTCATTTGCAATACAATTCTATACAATTCTTGGTTAATTGGTCTGTTCTTTCCACTGGTACTTGTTGCAATTGATTTTCTTGCTTCGTGCGGTGGTCGATATTTTAATTTTGCAATTCAATTTCTTTTGGTCTGTATTGATTGCGGTGAAAGTTGCAATTGATTTTCTTGCTTCTGACTGTGATCTACATTCCGATTGTCGCTTCCTAAGGTGTGCGTAACACCTTAGTATTGCCTCTTTTGATTTACAGGAGATGTTTTATCTGACACTGCTTTTTTGGTTGTGTCACATTGGCGCTGCTTTCTGCAGCCTCTCGACGTCGTGGTCGTCGCCTGCGTGCATTAGCCAGATACAAGTGGTTCCTTCATCGAACGAAGATTCGGTGTTTAGAACTCAGCGATCTCCAGACTATTCACAGCAGGTTGGCAACGCATCACTCAAGGGACGTACATTACCTGGGTGCCATTCGTCGAGCAATTCAAGTAAAAATGGCGAATACTTCTCAGTCCTACCCCTGGAAATGCAAATGCGGAAGCCTCAACGGAAAAAGAGCCATACATTGTCCGATATGCGCTCAACACTGGTCAACAGGCGTTCCGCATTCAAATCAACCGAAACAGAAGTCCCAACAGCACAGTTCCCAGAAATGGTCGCACCGCTCAGGGACTCCTCGTCAAGGACGTCAATGGGACCAAGAAGTACAATACGAGGAAGACAGTCAGTGGATCAAATCGCCCCGTCGGCAATCTCCGCGGCACAGATCCAACTCAAATCGAGCCAAAGGAGAAAAGAACAAGGGAAAAGGAAAACACAAGGCAGGTCAACTTCCTGCCCATCAACCTATGGCTCCGGATGCTGCCGTGCACACAGGTCCACCGGCAGTCATGCCTACCTACCAAGAGGCCCCCTGGCTGATGGCTCCCCCACCTCCTATTCCTCCGAGCAATGTACCGCTGGACCCCACAGCTGCTGCAGCAAATGCAGCCGCCTCAGCTGCGGAGGCCAAGTTGAAGACCATGTATGCCCTCTTGGAGAAGCACCCGGACGGCCTACACCCGGACATCCAAAAGGAAATGAAGGATGCCAAGCTCAAGGAGGGAGAGGTGGCTATAAAGTCACTTCACAAGCAGGTTTCGGCGTTGGGGAAAGCACGTGCAGAGCTACAGAACGCAAATGCAGCTCGACTCAGCCTGCATTCGTCTTGGAGGGCCTTTTTGGTCGAACAAGTTGCAAAGTGGCAAGCCTACTCGCAACAGTTCCAACAGCAAGAAGCCTCATTAGCGGAAAGGGTAGCGACAGCACGCGCCGCCCTGGACACAGCGCGCTCCAGCCTTGCAGTGTCAAAGTCATTGCTGCAAACGAACGAACAGACAGGTCAGCAAGACATTGCCATTGTGAGCGACGAAGAAGAGGAGTCCAAGGAGTCAAAGGAGGCTGCCAACAGCAGTGCTCAGAAGATTACGGACAGCCTCCAACATCTAGGAGAGAGTCTCAAGACTCTGAGCGCGAACGCAGACGAGATGATGTTAGCCGAGCAGCAGGCTCACAAACGCCAGCGCACAGAACCCCCAGTGTCAAACTCTGGGGCAGCTCATTCAGGCGATGGGGACTCATCTTTTCATTAGGCCGGATTTGCATGACCGCAGTGTATCCTATCCAGTGGCCAAATTGTCCAGGTATTTTGCCTGTCTCCACGAATGTTTTTCCGAAATGGACACATTCCATACTGCAAGAAGCAGATTTTTGCTCGGAGTGGGAAGCCGCACATCGTGCCACCGAGCTTGCTCTGCAGTTTGGTGGTCCCACCTTCCATCGCCCAAGTTCTAGACACAACCATCGTAGGAAGATTGTGGGCTCCTCTTCCGTTCGATTCAGTTCCCATGTTGATGTCTTAATTGGAGATGATGAAGAGTTTTTGATGTATCAAATCTCAGTTCCAGCCGATGCATTGTTTGCTGGCAACAAGCCATGGTCAGGATGTTATCATTCATCTGGAGTTCAGCACTCTGCCCCAAATTTTGATTTTTTGAGGGATTTGAGCTGTTCTGTTGAGCAGATGTTTGATTCGTTCTTGCACAAATCTCTTCCGCATGATAATTCAAAAGAATGCCCTGCCCTCAGTAGTGATCCGCTGTCTTTTTGTAAGGCCGTGTTGATCCCTGATGGGTGGTGTCCTCCCGATGCTATTTTGGATGATTTCTCAAGGGTTTTTACATCCAAAGTTCCCGCTGAGCATCACTGTAATGATGTAGAGAACAAGGGTTTCTGCGTTGATCCGCAACTCGAAGTAGCTGTGTCGAACCCAGATACGTTGTGCTCCAATCCAATTTCTCATGTCATTCCCTTGCATCATTGTGATAGCTGCGGTCAAGATGTGCTTATGCCTGAGCGTTCACCGCCATCTTGCAGCTCCACGGTGCCATTCAATGGTCATTTTGAATGTACGGTCAACAATTCGTGGTCCTCTGTTGTCGTCAGCAGTGACTCTGTCCGTCGGGTTGATCATATCGGCAAGGGATTTGTTCCGATTAAAAGTCCATCTCAACATGCGTCAGGGGAGCAAGAGCCTCCCTCTGTACAACCAAGTGATAGTCGTGCTGGGGCGCAATCATCACAGCGCCGCCCATCACCAATTAGGTTACCCCCTTTCGCCCAACAAATGATGGTCAACCTTCCCATGGAATTTTTGACTAATCCCACCCGCATTGTGCAAGGATTCCTAGTGAGATCGTGGTATCTGCACCACATTAATATTCCTAGGTCTCTGCAAGCTCGTCAGATTATGTTGACGGGTCCTCCGCACCTGTGGCGAGGGCAAATTTTGCTGCTTTGGGACGATTTCTTGATCCCTGGGGAAGATATTACATTGGATCTGGTCAGGCCTTCTCCACCTAGAAACTGGCATGAGACTTCCATCGTTTTTGACCTGATTCTAGCACAGGGCTTGTATGCTGGACGTTTTTCAGGTTTGGTGTCCATCTCTCCCACTATCACGGAACCATCTTTGCGAATGTACGCTGCAGCTGTTTCATTTGCGCCGTTGATTTCCGGTCAGGACATAGTCACTGACACAGACGTCCAAGATTTGTGCAATCGGTTTGACTGTTTGATTTTCCATGGCCAGATGCAAATTTATTTGGATTTCAATCCTGTCCACCGTATGCAACATGGTGACAGTTTTGTTCTCTATCTTAGTCGCAAACCTGAGTCATTGCACCCGCAGGAAGGTTACCCTGTCAATCTTGGTGATCCCGCTCCTGAACCTATGGATATTGTGGATGCTCCCATTGATTCCATTGGTGACACCCAGGCCATGGGCAGCCAACAAGAAACAGTCCCTGCGCCACCCCCAAATGATTTAGCCACGGACGCAGATGAAGAAAGACGTAGAGTGAACATTTACAGGCTTGACCGTCCCCCGGCCGCGGTCTGGATTCGTTGGAAGTGCTTCTCTCATCTGTTACAAGATGTACTTGAGGTTGCATCCATCAGTCCTTCAGAGCTTGTTGCAGTTCACCCTTTACTTGCCAAACCTATAGGTGAATCACAGTTTGAAACTAGTGTCATCTTGCAGCATATTGGGGACGTTGCTCCTGGTTCTGCAGATGCATTGGTGTTGGTTGACACTGTCTTTCATCAGCAAGGAGCGGTCACTCAAATGTTTGCTGAGCCTGTGGTTGATCGAAGTGTCCTTCGTGTACCTTCCCCAGTCACCAGATTAGGACTATTGCACTTTGTTCGGGTTGGAAATTTCTGTCATCACGCACAAAACAGATGTATTGTCACGATCAATCATGAGGTTTGGAACACACAGGCTTCCACCGCAAAAACACTTTTGCATGGCAGCTACTGTCGCATTCAGATTCCACCAGCTCGCACACCCGGTGTAGAAACTTGCAGGGCCGTGTCCCTGGTTGAAGATGTGTTTGATGGGTCTCACCCAACCTTTGCGCAAGTTTACCCGCATTTGCCACACCACAGTGAAGTCAATGCAAGGGTTCCTTGCATGAATGCTCATGCACCATATCAATCCAGGTCAGTACCATTTGGTGGTGTTGCTACAGCCCCGCAGCGTTTGAGGCAATGTCATGCAGCTGATACGCATCAGGCGTCCCCACCGCAGTTTGAAGCCGATGTACCCATGCAAGCCCCGCCGGTTGTGCCTATCGTCCCAGAATGGAATGACTTTGAACTCGAGATGACAGCTCAGTTTGCTGAACACTCGGCAACCGAAGTGCCAGAGGAAGGTCCGATTCTGCATGTTACAACGTGGTATGTTCATCATGACAGAGCCCCATTGTGCCTGCTAGGTCGGTTGGTCCGCCTCTCAAATCGTCCTCATGAGTGGTTACAACTGTTGTTTGCACCTTGGATTCACATGCTGCAGCCGTTTGAGAACATTGCCCTGCGTATTGTAAGGCCTAGTCCTGTTTCTGAAATCCCTGGGCTCAATATGATCCATGTCATTATTGAACAGGGCTTGCAACAGGGTCGCTACACAGGGCTATTTTCTGTTATTTTTCAAGGCCTCCATGGCGATGTCACGCACAGAAGAGCACAATCCATCCCAACGTCCCTTTCCATGGACACCATTGCACGTATCCTTACTATTAAGGATTTATGTCAAGCACGCCATTGTTCTGCATGGTCCGGTCGGTTGAGGTTCCATGCCTTTGACCAGGAACCTGTGTTCTCTGGAATTGGTGTGAGCTTTACAGTTGATGCTTTTCGAAACAGGTATACGGAAGCGCTCTCTGGAGACTTTGTAGACCAAGCTTCGGCCTCATCCTCTCTTGCTCCGCCACGCATGCCACGGATGTCATTCCGTGAGGATGATGCCTCCTTGTTTCCATCAGCTGCAAGAGCTGTCCTTGATGACGATATTACTGAACATGCCCCTAGTAGACTTGTGCTGGAACTGAAGGTCATCTGGGAACATTACCTCATGACGCATACTGCTCGCCCTTTTCGATTTTACATCGAAACCTGGTATTGCGATCACAGCCAACAGAGGTAGGGAGGTTTTGCTGCACCCTGATCATGACACATGGAGACAAACCATCATCGACAAATGGGTTGACCTCATTGACCCCAATGCTGAAGTCCACCTCTACGTAGTGACACCCCCTCCATTTGGTGGTCCGGGAGAGGTTTTGGCACATGTACTTGTTGCTCAAAATCAGCATCGTGGTTTTATTTCCTCCCTTATCACCACGTTGGCACCTGGTGACGACCTCTGGGACCCACCCAGAGTTGCACTCAAATTGCCGTCAGTCGTTGATAAAGGTCTTTTAATTCAAGAGAGCGGCCTGTTTCTGTTTTGTCCGCCGTTCATCCCATTCAATGACTGTACTGCCACCTATGGTGATCAGGTTGTGTTTCAAGATGCATTGCGTCCTGCACACTCTGGAGACAGTTTCTTGTGTGTTGCAGATTCCCCAGTAGCTTCCAGTGACATCGCCAGTCATGACTTCGCCCCTCATGACATTGACAAACTATTCGACATGCTTGCGAAGGTCATTACACGCCTTACCGCTTCAGTTTTGACACATGTTGCTGCGCAACCTAGTTGGACTCAGATGATTGAGGGACTTGATCATGAAATGATTGGCACTCAGATTGAGATTGAATCGTTTGTACGAACTTCGTCATCTTGGTCACATGCGTTTCAGCCTGAAGAACATTGCCCAGCAGTTACGTACGTTGTGCCTGATCAAAAGTCGCCTGAATCATGTTTTCACACACCTACTCATGCTTTGTATGGTCTGCAGCCTTCTCCCAGTGCGTATTCACTTGCACCCCTGGTGCAGTTACGGCAAGAGCTGCAATCCGTCTCTGACGGTCATGACTCAATGATGGTCATGGTATGGTATTCTGATCACATTAGATTCCCACTTTGCACGCGAGGAAAGAGGGTAACTCTTCAAGGACCCATTGACCGCTGGTATCGTACTTTGTTACGACCATGGGCTCATGAGATTTGGCCGCATGATGAGGTACAACTCTTTCTTGTGCGCCCTCCACCGCCAAGGAATTGTGATGAGATTCATGCTCATGTGTTGGTTCTTCAACACCCCCTCCCCGATTTGAAGACCATCCTTATTGCTGTCCAGCCCCCGGATTCCCAAGATTCAGTTGCTTCATGGAAAACTGTGCCTGTCCCGGTTGACTCTTCTGGTCAAGTTTCCACCCGGATTTTGCATGACATGGTCGATAGTAAGGATGCCAAATCATCTTTCCGTTTTGTGTTTCATCATGGTCAGACAGCTTGCCAGGGTGAGGTCATTCCAGTTGATCATGCAACTTGCATAACGGCCCTTCCAATTTTTGAGTACAAACGTTGGCCGTACCTTAGTGATGCTGACTTTGCTGGTGTTCTTCAAAGCTCCGTCATTGCCTCTTCCGGAGCTGATTGTAGTCCATCAGCAGGTGGTGGCCAGTGTGACTATAAGAAGGTCTTTGTTCCGTGTCCTGGTTCTCCAGTTACGCTGTCGTTGGATGCGGTTGTGCCTAAAAGTCGTCCATCACCAATCCAGGAATGGCAGGATCAACTCTCCACTTTGGAATGGTTTCAAGTTGCAAATTGGAAACAAGCGGTCATCGACTCTCTTGACATCGTGTTGAACCACGTTCCGCCTGACCTCGTTGTCACTGATGCCACTTTGAATGCGATCTATAATGCCATGGAAAGTTCGTTCGGGCCCTATGAGCTAGTTGAACTCTTCGTTGACGGTGCCACCTCTTCCGCCGCGGCTGGTTGGTCAGTTGTTGTTGTGGTGCATCACCAACAGTCTACTCGGCTCTTAGGTGTCTTAGCTGGCCCGGTCATTCTAGGTGACGCTCATGATAGCTGGCTGGGGGCGCAAACAGTCGACAATATAGCTGCCGAGCTATCTGCGCTTGCAGCTGCTCTTGCCTTTTGTGTTCAAACACAGTTTGACTGTCCTGTACATGTACGGCCTGATTTATCCCTTAGTCGTTTGATCGCTCAGGAGCTAGTCACCACTGTGTCAAATCCGCTCTTGGCCAAGTTGTGTCGAGCGTTATCACAATGGGTCCCGACAACCGTCAGCATCCACGAGATTCGTGGCCATTCAAACAACCCGTGGAACGATCTCGCTGACTCTCTCGCCAAGTTTGTAACCGGTGACACAGATCGCTTTCAACCTGTCCGTTTTGGTTTGTTGCATCAGTTCCTGCGGGCATCACATGATGTTGATTGGTCTTGGCTTCAAGGAATGCCTTCTTCCATGCCGCACTGTTTTCCGAATTTTATTCAGCAGTCTATTTGGCAGTTTCCTCCTTCCATGCGAAAAGTTCAAGGCTTGCCGGTCAAACCGGTCCCTCCAGTCGAGCCGGTTCCTTTTGCATGCAAGATGGCTACGATCAATGTGTTAGCCTTAGACAAAGTTGACTGTCAGATGGAGATTGGGCGCCGGAATGGTGCGCGTACTATCCGCCTTGACCATCAGCTTCATGCTGAACGGTTTCATGTCGCTGGTTTGCAGGAAACCCGAACTTTGCAGGGGCAGTTTCGCACTAATCATTTCCTCATCTTTTCCTCAGGATGTGTTGGGCCTTCGGCTGCCCGATTTGGTTGTGAACTCTGGTTGCATCGTACGCTACCATTGCTCAACATGCCTGATGGTCCATCGATTACCTTCTCTGATTGTACATGTACGGTAAGGCATGCCGATCCTAGAAGGCTGGTGGTGAAGATTGAACATGACTACCTCCAAATGACTGCGGTTGTCTTGCATGCACCATGTCTTGGGAAAGCCACTGGAGATGCATTGGCTCCCATTGATGTCATCAAAGATTGGTGGACTGAAACAGCGCGTATTTGGCAGACTTCAGTTGACACAGAGATGGTATGTGTTTTTGCTGATGCCAATGCCACGTTAGCCACCGGTACTACTGAATTCTTCCAAGACCATCATAGTGATGCCACCACTGCTCAGAGTCATGTTTTTGAAGAGTTTTTGGTTGAGCATGAGTTGTTTGCCCCCTCCACGTTTGCTGCGCACCATGTTGGACCTTCGTTTACGTGGACGCATTCCAATGGCAGACGTTTGCGGCTTGATTTCATTATGCTCACCCGTAGGTTCTTTGACATGGTCTCTGCTTCTTCAACTTGGACCAGCTATGACAGTACGTTTTCCCATGAAGATCATGTACCTGCATGTGTTGAATTGTCCAGCTGGATGTCATGCGCGCACATTTCCGATGATTTCAAATGGGATGACTTAGCCTTGCTTTGTCCTGACAGATGCGCAGCTTTTCAAGAGGCTCTGGCTACTTTGCCGGTTCCTGCTTGGGAAATTTCGGTTGACTCCCACTGTGCTATTTATGAAAAGCAGATTATGCAACTTGCTCAACAATTTTTTGCCCGCAAACCAGGTAGACGTCGTCGCCCTACTCTGAGTGCAGAAACATTGGATGCTATTGCATTTAAGAGGCACGTCTTGGACTGCGGCCGGGCCTGGGCCATCATGACGGATCCGGTCTTCAAGGCTGAACTTAAAGGACTCGAAACTCACGTCCGCAAATTAGTGTGCAGAGACCTTCAGGTTTTCTATGACCAGATTCTAGTTCAGCTCCAGGAAGCAGGACACCTCTCGGATCACAAGCGCATGTTTCGCATGATTGCCCGTTTAGGTGGACGTAAGCATAAGAGTAAGCTGCCCGCTAAGCGACTGCCAATGCTACGTACAGCCAATGGCTCCCTTGTAAATTCCTTTGCGCACCAGCAATCGTTGTGGCTTGAACAGTTTTCCAAGATTGAGGCTGGCCTTCACATCAGCTGGCAGGCTTTGCAGCGATCCGATCCTCCCGGACTAGGCCTTCCACGTGACATGCAAGAAGCCTGCCTGTTTCCCACAGATTGGAATCTTCAAAGTGAAATTGCAAAGCTTGCGAGAGGTAAGGTGCCAGGACCGAACGGCCTTACCCCTTGTATTTTGAAAGCCGGTGGCAGCGTTTTCACCAAACAGTTCGCAGCCCTTACCGTCAAAACAGTGGCGCATGGTAAAGAGCCCACCTCTTGGAAAGGTGGGCGACTTGCCCCGTTGTACAAAGGTAAGGACTCCCCCTGTGATCCGGCTGCATACCGTGCAATTTACATATCAGACTTTACTTCCAAGCTGTACCACAAAATGCTCCGGCAGCACTGTGAACGATCATGGTCCACCCACATGGACCTTCTCCAATTAGGTGGTCGCAAAGCCATGGGCACTGATCTTGCGCATCACATGCTAGAAGCACACCAATTCTGGTGTCGCCGCAGCAAGGTCTCATCTGCAGTCGTTTTTTTCGACCTTCGTGCAGCTTTTTATTCTGTGCTTAGGCAGGCTCCTACGGCTACAGAATTGGACCCTACCGCATTGATCACCGCTCTGACTCGCATGGGCACACCACCGGAAGTGATTGAAGCGTGGCTGCACCAAGCTAGCTCCGACCATGCTATTCAAGGTGCTAGCCCTCACATGGAGAAGCTCATACATGATTGCATGGCACACACACATACTTCACGATCGACGGCGTCCCTGGTGTTTGCCATACTACCAGGGGCACTAGACCTGGAGATCCTTTGGGTGACATGCTGTTTAACTTGATTATGCGGCTTGTACTCAAAGATACTCATGCCTACATTCATGATCACGCCGACGCGATTTGGATTGGCCAACCTGATCACTGTGCCTCATTTGCTGAGTCTCAGGTGCCTCCTTCCTGTGCCAATTTGATGTTTCTTTCGTGGATGACGCCGCCATTGCCCTTCATGCTCCCAGTTTGCCTGCCATTGAATCGCTGATTAAGGTCGTCGTTGAAGGCTTCCATCATGCAGCAGCCCAACGAGGTCTTGAGGTCAACTTCTCTCAGGGCAAGACGGAAGTCATGTGGGATATTCTGGGAAAGGGCGCACGCTCCTTACATGAGAGACTGCATGACGATGGCCAATGTTTGACTTGGCAGGTTGACGACCGTTCTTTTCGGCTGAGGTTGTCTCATTCCTACAAACATTTAGGGTCATGGATGCAAGTCGCTGGCAGTCATCAACGAGAGATTTCTCATCGAGCTGGGCAGGCCATGCAGAGTTGGATGCCTGGCCCGATCCTTCTATCAGAAGAAATATGTTGGCATGCGTGCCAAAACGGTAGCCTTTCAGTCTTTAAGTATGTCTCGCATGCTTTTTAATGCTCACACTTGGACTGGAGTTTCAGATGAGACGCTTGCGCATTGGCAGCAGAAGTTGCGCAAGCCTCTTGGTCTCATGACAAAGTCTTTGCTGCGAGGGGTTGAACCTACGAAGATTGACACAATGGACTTGTTTGCATTGGCCCAAATTTTGCCTCCGGTTGATCAACTTCATGTGGCGCGACTGCGATACCTCCATCGTTTGCTCCAGTTCTGCCCTCAAGGATTGTGGAATCTCCTACATCAGATGAAGGATCAGCAAGACAGTTGGTTGCATTCATGCCGGTCTTCCTTTGATTGGTTTTTGAAGTTTTACCAGACTCCGGGTGCACCCACCAGTTCCAGTGACCTTGACGCTTGGATGACGTACATTGCGCTGGATGGAAGCTGGAAAGGGCAAGTGAAGAAGGCTGCCAAAGGGTGTTTGTGCTTTCGTCAAGCTGTGGCTGAGCAGAATGTCTGGATGAAAGCCTTTCAGTTGACATTTGTTGCTGCAGGAGGTGTCCTTCCAGTTTCTCAAACGTCTTCTCCTGAAACCTGGGTGTGTGACCAATGTCAGAAGAGGTTTGCGTCCAAGAAAGCTCTTGCCACACATTCTGGTCGGGTCCATGGCTATCGTAGACTTATGAAGTACTATGCAGTCGACAACGTTTGCAATGTGTGCGTCAAGATGTATAACACTCGTAAGCGTCTCATTGAGCACCTACGAGATTCTCATGTGTGTCTTCAGATGTTGCAAGCCTGCTTTCCACCGTTGTCAGACGAGATGGTCATTGCACTCGATGCTGCCGATCATGCGGTCACCCTTGACCTTAGGGCCCAAGGCTGGGGTGCCAGCAAAGCTCTCGCCCCAATGCGCAAGTTAAGTGGTCCGTGTCTACCCCCACCTGGTACTTGTGATGCAGTGCAATTTTATGCCAAATGGTCTGCTCGCTGTCCTAACAGTGGAACTGCTTTTGGCCACCTGCAAGGTCATGCCGTTGCCCAAGCAGATGCTGCTGCCCCGCAGGTTTTTCTTTTTCGTGAAGATCTTCCAGCGTTTGTAATGCAGTCTGCTTCAGGCTTCAATTCAGGAGACGGTCGATTCTCGCTCTATGGACTGGCTCGCGAAACGGCAATTTTGCATATTCGCACTCAAGTTTTCGTGCACTTTTTCTCAGGATTCCGCCGCCGAGGAGATTTGCATGACATTCTTGAGCATCACATCTTTCCGCACGGTCAGCAGTTATTTCTTATTTCGGTTGACATGTGTTTACAGAGAGAACGTGGGGATTTGGCTTCATCTTCATCTCTCTCGTGGTGGTTGAAGCGCATTCGATCTGGACAAATTTGCGGCGCAGGAGGGGGGGTCCTCCTTGTGAGACCTTTACCGCCGCGCGCTTGCTGGAAGGGGGACCCCCCCCTGTGCGATCCGGCACTAGGCCAGATGGTATCCCCAACATTTCATTGCCTGCATGGAGACAAGTCATGGTTGGGTCGAGGCTTATGCGTTTCATCATACAAGTTTTCCTTGAGCTGGTTCTGATTGGTGGGTGCTCGTTTATCGAGCACCATCAGTTTCCACTCTGGGCCATGGAGCTAGATCCGTCTAGCGTGTGGTCCAGCCTGCCTATGCGTTTGTTGAAGACGACAGCTGCCGTAGGGATCACCAGTTTCGATCAATGTGTGTTCGGGTGCAATGCTCGCAAACCAACCACCCTGATTCACTTGAGGCTTCCGAAACTGCGTCATACAATCTTGCGTGCAGGGTTGATGGGAAGATGCCCTCATTTACAATCTTCACACGAAGCTCTGGCAGGACGTGATGAAGCAGGTACCTTTAGAACCGCCAGAGGGAAGATATACCCGCCAGGACTCAATCAAGCGATTGCTGGTGCGGTGGCGGATTTTGTTCAGAGGACATTTGAATCATCCTCTCATCAGCAGCTTCCTGCTGAGTTTATTGATTTGGTGGCGAAAGATTTTGTTGATGACAACATTGTACAGCCCGACTACTATGGTTAGGAGTTGTCTTGTGCAGAGTAGCCCCAGATCTTGTTTCTGCTTTTCATTGCATGTACCAAGCAAAGGACTTTGCAGTATGCGGAAATGAAAAATGTCATCCTTCCCAACTGACGAACTCATATTTTGCAAGATGGGTAAAACCACCAACCAGAAAATGTCGATAAGTTTTTTGTTGGATGTCTTTTTTTCCTGGAAAATCACGAAGAACTCTCAATTTTTAAGGTTTTTGATGTGCGTGGGGTTATCAGATTTGTGAAATTGTTTTTTTGGATGGTTTGAGTGGTTTGAGTTGGGGACTTGACTAACGAACATTGCGGATTTATCCGGCTGCCCATGGATAGCAGAACCTGATATCAATCGATCATTTGGCGGATAAACCACATATTTTTGATGACTTTGATGGATATCATTTTTTTTTTTAAATCATCCATATGTTGATATCAGGTTTTGATGGATTTTGATTTGTTGGGCCAAAGTCGGAAGGATCTTGATGAATAATGCAGTATCAATTTGAATTCATGTTGATGATTTCCTGGCTAGTCCTCATTTTCAGCATAGACTGACATCATTTTTTTTTGTACCTTTTGTTCCAGCTGCAGATGGTTCAAAAACTATGATACCTAATATGAATCGGGGGGGATGAAGATCCGCAACTGACCAGCTGGCCTTGGTGGTTTCAAACCCAGTGTATTCCAGGATTATTTGATCCCCAGATCTCAAATGATCTCAACCTCTAAAATGTTCAAGAACATACGAACATTTGATGAAATTTGTGAGTCATACAGCCATATGGGTATGGGTCAATACCTATAAGTACCATTTTTAGTGGGATGAACATCCATTTACCAGCTATTTTGGGGTTCACAAGGTACCAGGGTTTTGACCCATCCCCATGTCTCAACATCTTCCACCTGCTCGAGCCTGTCTAAATGACATCCAGGTATCATTCCCATTCAGCAGCTGTGCTGCGAGGCCTTGGACCCTCCAAGGATTTTTTTTTTTCGGGCAGATCATGAACGGATCATTTCAGAACATCGAAATCATTTCGGGTAGATTCGGGTACCCTCTGGTAAACGTTAACAAAAAACGAACTGGAAAGATCCACCATGCTATTAATGGGAAAATCCACTATTTCGACTGGGTCATTTTCAATAGCTATGTAACAAATTACCAGAGGGTAGATGTTTCCTGGTTGCTGGTTTGGAACATGAATGGATTATTTTCCATGTCATATTAATGGGATGTCATCCCAACCCCATTGACGAACTCACTCCATCATTTTTCAGAGGAGTAGAAACCAATCACCAACCAGATATTTTTATTAACCATCATTAACCATTATTAACCATTATTAACCATGGAATTCATCAACCAGAGGCAGATCTTTTTTGGATCCGGAAAGGCGACCGGACGCCATGATGGGCGCTTTTTTGGCTCGAAAAAGCTCGACATTTTCCAAAGCTCTAAAGCTTTTGGCAAAAACGACAGCATGTTTTTTTCAGTGGGAGAGGTAGTTCCAGCAGCCGGATCCTGAAAAAAACTTGACAACTAAGACATCGAAAGTGACTCAGCATTATGTCCGGTCAGCACAAAACACTGCGAAAGAAATCAGATAGTGAATCAAAGTAAATCCAACTAGTCTGTAGCGTCAGACATGGAGTCACTATGGAGAATGATCATGATAGTGATATGCTTATCCACCGATCAACTAATAGTAACTAAGTGATCTACCAGTAACTCTACGAATATTGCCGATTACTCATAGTATCTCATAGTAAATATCTAGAAACATATCTAAATATCGATATATGTACTTACTACTCTAGTTAATATAGTAAGTCAGTAAGTCATATATCACTAGGATGCACCCAGGATTTCAGTCACGCAGATGCTTTGGCGCTGGGCATCTGGTGAGCCAAGTAAGGCCGGGATCGGTTCCGGAGATTCACGGAATCACCCGATAAACCATGAAAAATGCTGGGAAGGATTCAAGGAAATCCCACATTTATTCCATTAATATGTCCCCATTCATATTTGCCCAGGTACCAAATTTTTATGGGAAATCCATGATTAAATGTTACCCTCTGGTCGCTTGACATCAATGTTCACTTGCTGCTCGAATCCCCATTGATTTTCTTGGCGGTAAGGTCCCCATATGTTTGCCGGTCAAATCATGTTTTTTTTGGCCGGTCAAATCCCATTTTTTTTTGCAGGAAAAAACATGGGGAAAAACATGAAACACCACCATTTTTCCTGGCCAAAACAGTTCCGTCCCTTTTTTTCCCAGGGCTTTTTGCGGCTCCACGTGCACTGCGACAGCACCCGACCGGGCGAAGACCTTGGTGTCTGTGGGGATGCACCACTACCCGGATGGCGAGGTGAAGTGCCGCAAATTGGGGATTGAATGGGACGTAATTCAGTGATTGATGATATATAAATGAATATATATACTAGTAGTGTACATGTTTCAGTGATTGATGATATGGAATTTATGTATGATTTTCATCAAGATGGAAGATAGCATGAGGATATGGTGATATAAGCTGCATCTTTAATGATTTATACCATTTTATGGGGATAGCAAGGGTACCCATCCCCAAAGGGCTGATTTTTTTTTAGGTTGGCTATCCATGCATCTGTGTACATAGCGTTATAACTTGTACCCTCTGGTAAACGTTTACATAACGAACTGGAAAGATCCACCATTTTTATATAATGGGTAAATCACCGATTTCTAATAGCTTTTAGTATGTTTACCAGGCCGGGTATCCCCATAGATTCCCATGATTTTCCCATTAAAAACCCATGGTAAAACCTCCATAAAACTAGTGGATATGTCCCATTTCAAACCCATGGTAAAACCTCCATAAAACTAGTGGATATGTCCCATAAAACCCATGGTAAAACCTCCATTTCTAGTGGATATGTCCCAAAAAAAAACCATATAAAACCTCCATAAAACTAGAGGGATATGTCCCATTTCAAACCATGGGTTCCAACCCATTTTCTGATTCTTTGGCTCACCACGGCAACACGGCAAACCACAACACGTTCTCCTTGATTTGGCAGCCACCGATCCGGAGGCGTCAAGCCTTTGAGCATGATCTGTTCCTTGGTAGCGCAGCTGAGTCGTTGTGAAACAACGGAATTTTGGGGGTTTCCACCGATTTCCACCCTGGGGAAATCATGGAGAAGCTGGGGGTTTCAACATTTTCTGAAAATTTTGAGGTTGTAAATTTTGATCGGCATCACTGGGCTTGATGGTTTGAATATGTTTGAATCCCAAAAACTGGTGATGATGCAATTTCTGTTCTATCCGGAACGATGATCCTGATTGATCATGTTTGTTTTGCGGGATTGAAACGAAAGCACCAACCAGATGGCTGCCCATGAATTCGAAGATATTTGTTGCTTGTTCCGATGATATAGACTACATGTTGCGCTCACTGTACGTATTGATGCCGCAATTCGAGTGCACCAGCCCTGCTGAACTGCCGTCAGTTCACCAGTTATAGCCAGGTGAAAACTGCAGCTCATGCCACAGTTATTTTTCTGTAGGGGATGACAGACCAACGGATGAACATCCATGACTCTCAGCTATTTTGGAGGACCAGGAGATTTCAAGGTTTTCCCGTATCCAAAGCACGGAATGAATACTGTAGTCACTTATGCCCACTTCCTACTCCATTTGTGATGAGGTCACCAAGCAAACTTCTCCAAAAGGTTTATCATCCTTCAGAGTTTTTTTTCCTTGTTTCAGTTCGAGACTTGGAACCATGCAACGTTTTATCTACCGACAATGACAATAGTTTTCTGTGTGCCCTCTGGCAATCGAACATGCCTTGCTGGAAAATACCATAAATGTATGGGTTTAAGTGGTAAATTGTCGAACTAGATAGGGGTTTTGCATCCCATTTAGTTCGATGATTTTCTAAAAAAACACACATGATGAACCAGAATATCACCAGAATATAACATAATATAACATCAGATAATCATTGATGATGACCTCTTAACTAAGACGTATAACCAACCCCTTTGGTTTTAGCGGCAGCTTTCGGTCATGCCAAGGTCAGGATCCTGTGACGGGGGAGACCTACTGGCCGGTGCCGTGGCCGTGGGTTGGCAGCCGTTCTTAATAGCATGGTGGATCTTTCCATGGCGACCTGTAACAAATAACCAGATGGTAACAATTGCTGAATGTTGCTGAATGTTGCTGAATGTTGCTGAATGGTTATTCATGGTGATTGTCATGGTTATTGATGACTATTTGGCTATTGGTGCATGTTGGTGAATGTTGGTGAATGTTGGTCAATCTACGGTTGGTCAATCCCCCATTGCTGCCGTTCCCCAAAGGTTTGGAAACTCGCCGAACCCCTGGAAGTCTCTGTGGGTCAAGAGTCGCTTGGTTCAGAAACGTTGCTAGTGGAGACCTAGGAGAAAATCACACCCATTGCATGCTGGAAAATTCCCTATCAAAAATGAAGGTGTAATGGTACAATTATCTATAAATGGTGGATTATTGGAACATCCAGCATTTTGTTCCTTGATTTTCCCAAGCTGGAAACATGTGAAAACCTCATTTAGTTCAGGGAATTTCCAGCTTGCTATATTTGATTTTCCACCAGAGGCTATCTCTAGCTGCTTCATGGCCTTTGTAGTCATCCCAGAATTTCCAGTAATCCCATGATGATTCGAAGATGGGGATCAGTCAAGACCTATTATTGTCATGTTTGGGAGAACAAACATCCAGCTATAGCAGCTATGACAGCTATGACACCCGGTCACGAAAACGGCCCAGCATGATTTCCAATGCCATCCGATTTTTTGCATTGCCAGCTTGCAGATCATGTATATCAGATGTATATGAGGGGATGACTATCCCCTTCAAAATTACAGAAACTGAACATAAACTGAACCGAAATTGTTCAATACTTCCCATGTGTTCGCATCATATCGAATATGGGTTGTTCACTACTTCCCATGATCTCATCGTCCCATCTTCCCAGCTATTCCTTTCCCAGGATAATTGAAGAATAGTAGGGCTATTTCTAAATGATAGTTGTAAGTGCGAATTGTCATTCTAGAATTATAAGTATATATTCATGATTAGATATATATATATATTATATACAGTACTATCCATACACTTGTCATTCCATATGTACCCTCTGGTTATTTTTCACATAGCCATGGAAGCCATGGCCCATAGAAATAGTGGATTTTCCATGACGAACTGTTGAATAACCAGAGGGTATCCCATATATTCCCATGATTTTCCCATAAAAGTTGGTTTATAACTCCAAAAACCATGGTTTATGTTACTTATAACTATAGTTGCTGGGGCTACTCCAATAACCAGGCCGGGTAATCTCACAAAAATTCCCATGATTTTCCCATATAAAACCATATAAAACTTCCATAAAACTAGTGGATATGTCCCATCCCCCAGGCTGCACTACAAATATCTGCTGATCCGCGGCACCCGACGAGACAAGTTCAAGTGGGAAGCCGATGGCCTCGGAAATCATCGCCGCTTGCGCATCACCGAGGAGCGCAATGGGGGCTGGTTGTACCAGGGAAGTCTGGGAAGATTCCGGGAAGTTATGACTTTTTTGATCTTTTTGGGGGATATGAGATATGAGATATGATATATATATATACATATATTGTATATATATTGTATATATATTGTTTAATTGTATATATATATATTGTATATATGTTGTATATATATATATATTTTATATTATATATAATATATATATATATATATATATAATATAATATATAATATATAATATATAATATATAATATAATATATAATATATTATATATTATATATTATACATATTATATTATATTATATATATTACATTTGTGTACATCTATATATACGTATATATCTATATATGTATAATGTCTTGCACTAAATAGAAAACAACAAATCACTATTATATTTTAGTGCATGACTATGAAACTTGACTCGTTGGGATCCACAGCGAGATTTGGGATCCATCGTCCACAGAAAAACATACAGATATAGTGCAATTGATATGCATGATGTATATTTTAACGGTTTTTCTACCTTCATCGCCATAGAATAGTGAGATATACAGATTACATAGATCTACATAGAAATACATATAAATTGATACATACATACATATATACATACATCTGGGTGAATTATAACGATCTCACTGTTCTCCCGAGCCCTGAGAATCATGGTTAATAAGGGGAATCATCCCAATATGGTCGCAAGATTCAGATTAGTGAAATATTATAATTTACCCAGGTGTATATAATTTACCCAGATGTATTATTATTATTTACTATTATTATTATTTACTATTATTATTATTTACTATCATTATTTATTATTATTATTATTATTATATATATATATATTATACACATCCAAGATCTTCGGCTGAATGATTCGCTGAATGATTCGGCCATTCCAATTTCAGTGTTCAATCCTCTTGGATTGACCTTTTTCCAGTTCTTCCGCCCACTGATTCTCTTGAAGTCATAGTACACATTGATACTCAAAGACCGCTGCAGCTATGTTACACTTTTGCAGTAGCACCTGTGCAGCGTTTTGTTTACGCTGCTGTCCTTGATCTTCACGACGGCCAAAATATGCTTAGCGGTGCCTGTTCTTACCTGGTGCGCTGTGTTGCTGAAAACTTGTGCCTTGAGAACTTCCAGAGGTGAGTGCTTCTTACATGTCTGACATTCCGCCGCAACGAGGAGATGCTTCGCTGCGGCTCCTGGGACGATGGCCTGTTTGGCGACCTCCCAGGGGGCAAGCCCTGCCCCCCACGGCAGAAGAAGCGCGAGGAGCGCGAGGAGCGCGAGGCGCCGGTGAATGTTTGGAAGAGAATTTGGGGAATTTCCATGAATTTCTGACTTTTGATGGGGAAACTTGGGGATTTTTCATGGAATTTTATGATATATGTATATTTATTATTATTTATTGCTGGTTGGTGGTTTCAAACATGAATTTCATTTTCCATTTCATATATGGGATAATCCTTTCCATTGACGAACTCATATTTTTCAGAGGGGTAGGTACACCACCAACCAGGTATAATATATATATATAGACAGAGTATATTCCATACACTTGTCATTACAGTATGTTTATATATATATATAATAATTGTATATGTATCAATGATGGGGGGTTATCACCAAAGTGGGGATCATGAATTTTGAGGCCAAGCCGGAGAGAGACGAGGAAGAGATCTGCGAAGCCTGTGAAGTGCCCAAGGCACATGTCTCGAGCAACGGGCATGTGACATGGAGATGGACTATATCAATGATGTTTAATGGGAATTAATTGGAATCAACATGAATTTCAATGATGTTAACTGTAAACTGGGCATCAACTATCAACTTGACATCAAGTGGAAATGTTTTTTTTTTGTTTTGGCATGCTCCGTAAACTCTTGCGCCGTGGCGTTGTTGAGAAATCTGGGCACGACATGGTCAAAATCTCAAACCTTGCCTGGAGATGTTCTGACTCTGGGGATATCAACCAGCCAACATTCGGTATCCAAGAGGTTTGAACCGCGTGGAAAGATCCAGCAATGATTGGTTACCCACTCTACCGCAGTTGCTGTTTTCATAGATTGGTGACACCTCGACTTCTTGCAATATCCATCTCCAGATTTTTTTTTTCTACCCCGCATTTCTTGTTTATGGTCAAATCAGCCATCCTTTTGCCTCTTGAATCCACCTTTTGCATCATTTTGCTGCCAAACGCTAGGCACTGAGCCTTCCAAAGCATGAAAGGATCCGGCAGGTGGGTAAAGGCCTGTGGCCTGGAGCAGGTTGATGAGATTTGATGAGTTTCATGGGGATTTAGCAAGTCCAGTGCGACTTCACCAGGTTTTTTTTCTGTGGTAACCTGTGGTAATTGGGATTTACCCTCTGGTAATTTAACATAGCTATTGAAAATGGCCATTTATGGTGGATTTACCCATTAAAAATGGTGATTTTCCATAGCTATGTTAGTTTACCAGAGGGTAACCACACACATGATATACCCGAGCCTCTGGGGATAGAATCATTCTACGGGGATCTGATACGGCAGAACGTTGGGGGATCTATGGGGATCTGATTCACCTCACTGACCGACCAAAAAAAGGTTGAGGCCATGATTTCCCACCAACTTGAATCAGAAAAACCATCGATTTTTGTTGTGAAAATAGGGGAAATGATAGCGATGAGGATGTGTTGAAGCCACTTCGCTATCATTTCACTGAGATGAACATCACCAGGAATGCTCCAACGTTGTCACAGATCACATTGACGTTACCCGGCCTGGTAAACATACGAAAAACGAACTGGAAAGATCCACCATGCTATTAATGGGTAAATCGGTAAATCCACTATTTCCACTGGGCCATTTGATTCTAATCAGCCTGATAAGTGGCTATGCCATGAGGCCAACAAAAAGACCAGAAGTCACCAGTGCAATAGGAACAACTTACCTTTTATGACGAGGCTTGCTGTATCCCAAAAACTTTCATATAAGAGTCGACCAGCACCAGTTGGTGGGACAGGAATCGATTCTACAGTCATTTGCTGTTCGGTGTCAAAGATGGCTGCGGACTCCCGAATTTAAATGAGCATTTTCATGGGAACATCATCGAACGAAATAGGAACTTTTTCATTGCCATATATATATATGTCATTGAATCAGCATCAGCATGGTGAGTTCACTTCCGGTGGTGTTACATGTCAGTCATTTAGCACGGCCGTGTGTGGCTTTTTCCATCAAGGGACCCCTTTGGCCAAGCTTTCTTGAAGA
>Ga0126342_10001183_pt1 | contig 35232 bp, 30 predicted proteins | sample Cyp1metagenome_FD_92528 | JGI IMG/M metagenome (GOLD analysis project Ga0126342, IMG submission 92528) | Coral microbial communities from Lord Howe Island, Old Settlement Bay, Australia - Cyphastrea 1 metagenome | ecosystem: Host-associated > Invertebrates > Cnidaria > Coral ...
AAAATAATTTTACATCTCTTAAGAGTTTTATTTCGGGTTTCTTTTGGGTTTCTGTCGGGTTTCACGTAGGGTTTGATTTAGGATTTTTTCCGGGGTCGGCGGCAGGGGCGGCAGCCCTTAAATAAGTCTGACCTGTCTGACCTAGATTTACATGACTGTCCAGGAAGGGAGAAATTCTCTCAACATGCATGACAGGAGGATGAAATTGGGATGAGAATGAATTTGAAGATGAGAGTGACATAAAGACAACATCACATGCAGAGAAGGCTGCTTCCTCCACCCTTTTCATCAATGCCACTATCAGGATAGATCGTAGCAGAACATTCGTCAAGGTCAGTATATAATGGTATTTATACAAATTGATATAATTTGATATATATCGTGAAGCTGAGATCAAGACACGATGTGCTCGTGAGACACGGCCCAACGAAAGCCGTCCTTGAGACCAGAAGTTTAAATGAACAAATACTACAGTATGCTACAGCATGCTACAGTACTCTTTCATTTTGGTCATCGATTGGAAACTAGAGTGGTGTAGTTGCTTGAACAAAAAGATCTGATCCTAACCATCCCAGCGAGATAGCTGCATCATTCAATGCTTCTTATTTTTCTAGGGGGAACAACACAATTCGAGGAAACTCCACCACTTATCTATCTATCTATCTATCTAATCTAATCTAATCCAATCTAATCCACTCTAATCTAATCTATCTATCTCCCTCTCCCTCTCTCTCTCTCTCTCTATCTCTTTCTTCTCCAAGATCTTCAAGTGCATGTCTTGGTGTCTGATAAAGACGCGGACGCATAGGTGCTTATCGTTTAGAGACTTGGATCTTTAATCAACTGGTGCGACTCTGACGGCAGCATGACTTGGGGGACCAAACCGTCTCTGCGCAAGACCAGAGAATGATGTCTGAACCTCAGAACACGCAGTAGGTCCAATTTCCCGCAGTAGTAGTCCTTCGTAACTTTTAGTAGGTCCAACAGTATCAACAGTATCCATCCATTTTCCATGGAAAAATGGATGGTCCAACAGTAGGTCCCAAAAAAAAAAATCCACCGATTGCACGGATCCCGGATTGTAGGGATGCTGCCATCGCCCACCTTCCCCTCGCGGACTGAGACCTTGGACTGTGTGACCAATGGCGGATCTCGGTCTGGTGAAAAGCTCAGAAAAAATGATGATTAAAAAAAACAGTACTATTCAACTATAGAATACTATTCAACTATTCAACTATAGAATACTATTCAACTATTCAATACTAATAACAAATAAAAGTACTAATGAAGAATAATGAACCATATAATAATATAACAATATCATATAGTTTATGATGTCATACAATACCTAGAGTACATCTTTCAACATCTTTCAACTGCAAGGTGGAGAATGGTGGAGATGGAAACCACTTGGGATCTGACACACTTGCTGCTGTCGGCTTTGGACTTAATCCTGGCCAAGTTGACGCTGTTCGGTTGCTAAACGCTTGGGACCACTTGCAACCTGCCGGCTCCACAAATTTCCTTCGATGGAGAAGAGGTAGGGATTGATGTAACCGGACCTGCGTGGCTACTGAGGCTACTGACAAGCGATGGCTGTCGCGCGCACTGTCGCTCTGTGCTTCTCTGAACTAGATCTATTAGCCAATGGTTGGGACAAGCACCACAGAATCACGTTGGCGCCATCTCCAAGACGGCCTTGTCTCACCTCAGTCATTTCGGCGAGCAAAGTGCAAGATCAAAAAGCACGCTGAATTCGCTGAATGTTGTCTCTCATGTCTCTCCATGTCTCTCCCTCGATGGCTGGAACTTCGCTGGGGATCCTGAGTTGAGGTTCATAAAGATGTCCCGTAGCATCAGTAGTATGTCGACCCGGTACAAATAGATCAACCGGGGACTGAAGTCATGAAATAGCGCGGATCAGGTTTGTACCTTGCTGCGTGCCACTTGCAATGGAAGGTCAGGAATCAGAGAACAGTAGGGAACAGTGCCAATTCCTGTACGTTTGCTCAACTCGACGCATCTCAACGCACTGTTTTTTTTTTCAACACATGTTCATGCGATTCATGCCACATAAACGTAAAGCTCCTGAATGTAGAGCTCCCTTAACTTGCACAATAGTCATTTGCGGTTCCTTTACTTCTGTGATCCCGGACACGATGGAGCTGCCATCAACCTTCCATCGAAAGGCCTCAAAAGGAGTCAAAAGGTAGTTATGAAACAAGCAGCTGCAGTTAGGATACATCCATTCCAACTGACCGCCAGAGTCATCACAATCTTGGAAGTGTTTCAGCAAGGGAAATGGCCCAAATCACATACTGCGCCAGTCCAAAAAACATGTGCAAGTTAGTCTGGGGTCGTTTTTTTACTTGCACTCGCATTGTAGTGACAGTACAGTTTATGCCATGCAGAGGTTTGAAAGACGCCCCGAAAAGTGATTGTGAATGACTCTCTGTGGTACTTTCTCAAGGCACGTCCACATTCTCGCAGCTCCAGAGAATAATGTCTGCACCTTGCAAGGCAGACTCTCTTGCAAGTGAGATTGCTGGGGACAATGACAAATGCCATATGTACAAATATGTGTATCTAGATATGTGCTTTGAATAGCTGTATAATGTGTTAGCTGTTAACTGCTATGTATTATGATGTGATGTGTATGTATATTATATTGCATATATATTATATATATATATATACGTATATATATATTTATTTATATTTATACGTACAATATGGCCACTTGACTACTTGTGACCCAACAAGCCTTCCTTCGCAAAGAACAAATAAGCCCCGTGTGAGAGCATTGCTCAGGATCAGGCCGTCGCCGGCCTTACCCTCTCGGACGCCCATGCCTCAATTGAAAAACTGCATACAGCTGCAAAAGGTAGACCCTTGTCAAGAGAGAAACATGGAGAAACCATGTTACAAGCCAACTTCCAAAGCAATGGTATCCTGGTGTTTTTTTGAATCATGACATATCATGACCCTGATTTTCCAATGTGATGTTCTCCAACGCGAGTGTGATCTTCCGAAAACACAAAAATACTATCGATAGTCATTCCTTTCAATCCTTTCAATTTCTGCAGCCAGCACTTGGGGTGTGAGTCTCCAATACATGGGCTATCAATTGAGCTCATACCCTGGCGAGGCTTGACTGAGGATGTCAACCCTGTAAACATGCGGCCAGCCAAGGGGCCATGACCAAAATTTGTGCTCCATGTACTGTAGAGTTATGTAGAGTTTTATTGGGGTTGGGATTTTTATCCCGTGTGAAAGTAGCAGCATCCCTTTACGTTCCCCTTTGAAGTCTTCAAGGCATCCGGCATCCCTTTGCTTTACGTTCCCCTTTGAAGTCTTCAAGGCATCCGGCATCCCTTTGCTTTACGTTCCCCTTTGAAGTCTTCAAGAACTTCGATGTACAGTAAAGTGTATCGGGGATACTTTTTAATATGTTGTGAAAGAAGCAACCTCCCTTTATATATTTTTTTATATGTTGCCCTAATAAAACTGTTCAACTGTATAATGAGAGTCTGCAGGTGCGGGTGTTTTCCCACTCTCCATGCTGCCGCTCCAACCCCGGCTCTGGATGACGAGGGGCAATATTCTGGATGAGCTGCAGACCTTAGGTTGTCAGTTTTTCTATGTATTTCTCGTGTAGCTGGAGTGGTTCAAATTTCTCCATTTGTCTCCTCTTGTCTCGTCTTGTTTCTCGGTTTCAACGTGCCTGTTCGAGCTGGCGAAAAACACGAAGAAACTTTGAAGAAACCATGAATTCAAAAGGATTGCTGCAGGTGTGGCAGGAGTCAAGAGACTGCCACTACCAGCTGTTTTTGAAGTTGCCGTACATGTCCACGACCATCTGATACTCCTACCATGGATATCTAGGGGCCACACTTGATCAAACCATCCTTCACAGTCCACTTGAACTCGTGGCTATCCATGCAGTGCCTCGGTTCACAACAGCGGCTAGTGCTCTTTGCAGCAGGGAAAAAAGGAAACCCTCTGAGATCTTGAGGAAAACGACTTGGCATGACTTGGCTTCCCACCACATTATGATGTCAGCTCCATTTGTCACCTTGTCCGAGGTAGCAATGTGTGAATGTCAGATTAGATGTCAAAGGAAAGACACCGAGATGAGACAGCGCGGCACGTGGCAAGGCTGGTATGCAAAACAAAGCTCTTGGAAACCATGAAGAGCAGTCTTCACATTCTTCGCAAGTACCGAACCTCTCCCTTTCGGACGCTGGCACAGTACTTGGAGTCCAGCCTGGTCAACTCTTCGCAAACTGATCCCATGAGTTCATGCTTCATCCTTGTGACATCCCCGAACTTCAGCGGCTCTTTCAATACTCGCTCCTTCCACGGCACAGTGGTCTCAACATGTCTCAACCATTTCTTAAATGGAAATCAATGCAATTCGATGCATCTGGGGGCCGTTAACAATACTAAGTAGTTGGTGCCTAGTACGCAAAGTGCTTCTTGTGCCTAGTCGCTGACTAATTGATGAAATACGACCTGTACTGCTAGAATCTCCTTGATGCATCAAGGATCAAGGATTTTACTCGACTCATCCCGTAAAACCCTTGGGCCACAACGATGATTTGATGTAAGGCCCTTCCACAATCCAGATGTTCCTCAGTCCGCGCGAAATTTCGGCTTTCTTGTGGCATTGGACTTGCATGGAAAACAACTCCGCCACACCGACAAACAACTGGATCTGTTGACTCCGCTTAGATATCTCTCGTCTTCAGCTGATCAACGCTTCACAAGTTCAGTGTAGTTTATTCCAAGGTGATGCATAGAGAGAGATTCAAGTAAACCAAGTAAACTACACAGGTGATATTCAACAGCACAATGCGTTCCAGCAGGATTTGCCGTCCCGTTCCCACAGAGGCATGGACTCACTTGCCATAGATTGCTGCCTGCAAACCCGTCCAAATACAGCAAACATCGACAAACTCTGTTTCCCACGATTAAAGCTTCAAATGCAGAAACAGGACGCAACAGGATGAAATGAAACAAGATGATACAAGATGCGACAAGATGAACCAAGTACTTCAACTGTAGCCACCGATTGCTGAATGTGAAATGCCTCTGATCAGCTGAGACTGGCAAGCCCAAGGGCTCCGTAGCCTCCAGTGTCCAGCAGGAGATAGTAATAAAATAACGTAAACCCCGGATGAAGAAACCCTGAATTCACAAACCCTGACGATTAATTGGAGGGTTGCCCCCCAACCGGTGATATCCGGTGATAAACTACTATTGAAATTGTGTCCCCTTCCCTTTTATTGATAAATTTAATGAACCGGGGCAACTGGGGATTGACTTTGACCTGGGAGAAACCAGCCTTGAACTCGTTCCTGAATACTTAAGTAATTTAAGTTTAAGTATAATTTAAGCATATTTAAGTGATTTAAGTAGCAGCTCTGTATAGCTCTGTCTGACTAAGTTTGGTCGGCCGAGAGTGTGACCCGCCTGGCAGGACCAAATCATGGCCGTGGCAACAGCCTTCCGTCCGCTGGTTTCGCCTCAGCATTCGGAACAAATGGAGAAATATGGAGAAATGGAGCCTCCATATGTCTGGATATTTCCTGCCTTGATCGTGTCCTGCTCAGAAACTTCATACGTCGCAACCATGTCATAGGTTCCCAGTGTGAAAAGGATGGTGCACCAAAAGAAAACATAGCGAGCATGAGATTTGTACAATAATATACGTAGTGAAAAGGTGTCAGGCAAATGTTCGGCATGACTCTTCCTCAACAGGTCAACAGCTTGCCTTGGAGCCTGACGAACTGACAGGCAATAGGCCTGCCGATTTGGAAAGAGGGTTCCAGTCGGGTTCCAGTGCATCTGAGATGCAAAGCATATCAAAGACTCCGACCGTTGCGGATCAACGAACAGCGCAAAAAGCATGTCATCTTCACTTTAATGTTCGCTAACAATACCTCCATCTGTTGTTCTCTGAGCGGGGGCATACCGGCATACCCTAACTTGGTTGACGAAAGATCCTAGGATATCCTGAGATCCAAAGGTGTGTCCTTTCATTCTCTCTATATAGTTAGACTCTAGTTCCTGATCTCTCGGTCGCCTGATTTGCTGCATGCTGGATGTAGGAGCCTGACACCTGTCAACCACATCCAGAAAAACAAAAGCTTTGGGATTCGGCGCTGTGCCAGCTGGTCATCTCGATGTGAAAAGTCCATCTTATGTTTTGAGCTGCCATAAATCAAGACATCTATAGACTAAAGACTCTACGTCTTACACGCTGACACAGGCCGCGACACTCAAAACTGCCCATCTCAACCTTTCAGATACTTTGACAGCCGCCCGGTCCAACCTCCCAGTAGAACTCTGGGCTGTCCATGCAGTTCCAGAGGATCACATCCTCGCCATCCTCGGAATCGGTCACTTCCGTGTCACAGTGTCACACATGCCGCATGCCTTCGCTCAAGCCAGTATACTCAGTACAAACTGCTCGTCATATTGTTGTCATGTCGTCATAACTTTCCCAAAGGATCCCAAAGGTAACTTATCCAGGACTTATCCACTTAGAATCCACTCCCGTTACATGGTCATCATGGTCCTCAAACTTCTGTACCTACCAAGAGGTTGGACACAGCTCACATCCTGCACATCCTGGGCCGCCCTAGCCATGATGTGTCCACGCCGGATGGAAAGGCAGTACCTCAAATTCAGCAATCCCTGCAAGATCCAAGTGCAGATTTTGTCTTTGGGCATCTTTGCGACAACCGGTGCAAACTGTGCAAAGGTGCGAACTGTCCAAATGACGACCGGCCACAATACAAAGTAACCAAAAAAAATACGAACCCATTCATCACAATGAGACACGGCACCTGGGGTTGGACTCCCACTTGATAAATTTGCCCTCTCTGATCCATCTGACGGGTGGTTCCTCAGCTGGAGCCAGAGGATAAAATAGCACAAAATCTAGAGACAAAGATCCGGCTGTCGTGTCTGTTGGACCGCTGCAGTCCATCCAAATATGTATTCTCTCAGAAGAGGCTTGTCTGTGCAAAGATCATAGACACTTCTACAAGTAGCAGAAAAAAATTGGCGAAATTAGGGCTTTGCTTGCCATTCGGTTTGAGACTGGTCCAATCATCATACTGCACAAATCCAAGGCCCCGCGATCTAGATTTACACTGAATCAACTTCTACCACCATCAGTGAAAGATGTTGCCATCACCAGTCAGATTCATATTCTAAGCTTCACCGTGCTTTGTATTGAGCAGCCAAATCCCAACCGTTTGATCACAGGCCCACCCTAGAGTGCATGAGAAGAATCTCCAGTGCCACAGCTGGCGCTGACCACATTGGAGCCCTCTCCAGCCTTTCCGCCTCATCCAATGGTGTCGCAAAGGTTCGGATCATATGGGTAGTCAAGTGATGTCAAGTGGTAAACTTCTCTAACATCAATTCAGGAAAGTGTTCCGGTGTTCCAAAGCCGCCTTCAACATGTTTCTATCTGAATCTTTAGGAATTCATATTGACACCACGATGAAAACTAGCATGGGTCTCCTGTCTACTTATTTCTCAGTGGTTTTCATGTTGATAAACGCGTTCAAGACATGGATGCAAAACAGGCAAAATGCATCCAACCTCAAAAGGCATAAAGAGCATGGTGGTTTCACTTGCAAGAAGAATCCCAGATCCGCACCAGCTAGGCTTCCAGCTCACAGAGAGGCACTTGGACCGGTCGGAGTCCATTCTCACCAGCTTACCTGCACTTTGATTTTGAGAGAAATTTGAAAAGCAAAGTACCTCTTGACTTCAAAGAAATTCAAGCTTTGAAGAATGGATGAAGAATGGCTTTGAAGTAGTTTTGCATTTGAAAAACATGTTGACGGTGGCATCTCTACACCCGTCCGGCGTGTTACCCTGGAAAAATGGGATCCTGGCCGTCGAAGGTCCACTTGTCGTTCATCCCCGCCTGGGAGACCGACGTGAGGATTGAGGCAGGCCAGGCAGGCTGCGATTTCATGCATTTCTTGCACGCTTTTCTGAGGAAATAGTGCAGTATACTCAGTATACAGTATAATGGACAAGTGATTCCGATGTGCAATTTGGAAATGTTGATTTCAAGTTTCTTTAGAAAAAAAAACATGTAGCTGCCCTGTACGTGTCCAACAATTTCCTCCAAATTGAATAGAGATTCTGGAAGAAAAGAACCAGAATCATGAGAGTTTGTCCAACAATTTCTTCCAAATTGAATAGAGATTCTGGAAGAAAAGAACCAGAATCATGAGAGTTTGTCCAACAATTTCCTCCAAATTGAATAGAGATTCTGGAAGAAAAGAACCAGAACCATGAGAGTCAATGAAGTGGGTGAAACATGATGGAATTACGAGGTCGGACTCTTTCTCCGCTTGAAGAGGACACTCGGACACAGGGTGTGAAAGAAAACTGCGTGGGTAAAGAAACAAAACAGAAGATAGTGTTGGAGAGAACCTACGATGAACTACGATGTAGCTTAGATATCCACCGATGCTGTGATTGTTGTGCACAGGGCCCTGACACCGCGCCAGAGAATCAAGTCAGCGCCGTCCATGGGATTGTCTTGACGCCTTGAATATGTGGGGGGACTCTCGGATGAGAGAAGCAGAACACGAGAATAGAACATGCTAGAATGATAGAAGCAGTCAAAGACACTTTCGATCCAAATCTGAAATGCCGTGAACCGCGAGTGACCAAGGCCAACACACACTCATGACGTAGCTTGGCTTTGCTTTGTACTTGATGAACTCCCCGTCTACTTCCTAGCATGAAGAGGTAGAGGGGGCTTTCTGCCGTGCCTTGGCCTCTGAGATTCTCAAACAGATTCTGAATAGTCATGAAGCATCGGATGGCAACGCCAGAGAAAACAGAAGGAGAGGGACGTGACCAATGAGCAAACGGGGCCGGTGGACCCAGTGAAAGGCTGGAGAGTCATTGCACTTCCAGAGAATGATGTCGCTTCCATCACCAGCCTCGGAAAAAAAATAGCAGGGGCAAAATAGACTCATCTCATCTCTGTCATCTCTGCTGACTCTGCAACTTCGAGCTCCAAGCAACAGACCGCTGACATTGTGTATGTGTGTGTGTTTGAATTTCATTGTGTTTCTCCACCTTTGTTCTAGCATACTTTACTGATCTATATAGCTATTCCTGGCTCACTCAACTAATCTGAGCATTTATTCTACAAGATTCTGGAAGTATACATTGCCTGCTGTATTGTTTGTTTCACTTTCTCCGGCTGGGTCCTCCTTGTCATCCATCGTCATCCCTGCAATCTGCTCTAAGCCCAGCACACGTCCTTCCCGTACACTGACACAATAGGATGGATCTGCCTGATTTTCTGGACCAAATCTGAGCATCAGCAGTCTAAGTCCACACGAAACAAATTCTCCAAATGCCGGCTGTTTCATGACAACTCGAGGGGAGACGTGGCGAGCTATTAAGACTGTCAGACTCGTGTCTTTGTTTTTTTTGGATGGTACATGGAAACGCTTGCTAGGCTAGTGTCTTGGAAGTTTGTATCAGGTGCACATGGCTTATCACTTGCTTGCACCCTCTTCCAGCCTCATACTGGATGTAGGCCCCATTTACCTTTCAGTTGCGGGTTTGCTGATGAGCAACATGACAAAGTGACAAAGTGTTTCTCAAAGCAGCCACCGCTATTGATGATTGGAGTCAGAGTCAGAGACATCAGGATCAGAAATACACCCAGACTGTTGCCTGCATGAACTTCATCATGTACACACAGCGCTCTGCCACAAGTAAAAACGAAAAGATAAGAAAGAGAAGAGATGATGATCAGATGATGTGTTTCAAAATTGCCATTGCAAATTGACCGTCCGCATCCTCACGAGTCCTACGGAAATATCACTCAAACCAAGATATCTTAGGCCCATTTAGGCCAAGGCTTTGAACTTGTGCTCTGCGTCTTTGGTCTCAGCATCACTTCGAAATGCACCCTTTGCTTCTTCCATGGCTTCAATTCACGGCAGCTGAGGCTGTCAAATTGTCATACATCAAGATGCATGCAGATATACTACTCTCCATTTCCGGCAGGTGGCCGCCTTGGCCATGCCAAAGCCGGAACTTCCAAGTGAAAAAACCAGCCCTGAGATGCCGGACGCAGTGCCACAGGATGATATCCACTCCTTAGTTCCAAGATGCTCCAAGATGTTCCAAGATGTTCCAACAACCATAAGGAATTCCATTCAGTTTCCCCTGTAGTGAAAAGTGCCATGAAACTAGACAGCAATGTGGACTCAATTTGCCATGCCAAGGTGCCGTTGCTTACCTTTCCTTCGCGCCTCAGGAAGTTTTGGCCACTTGATCATTACCACCGTCACTTGTCAACGGAGATCAGTTTTCTGGGATTTGCTGAGGAAAGTCTCAGGGAACAAACCTACTGACCATTCATAACTATTCCGTATTTGTGTTTTGTGGAGACAAGCAAAAACTGATAAGGGACCTGCGGCATGTTCTGGACATTTCTACCTTTCTGCGGCTTGCCCGAGAGGGATGCTGAGGGCAAAGCAAACTCGCACAGTACTGCGGACTTTGTTTGTATTTCAAGTAGCCATTCTTGATAATCCAGCGCCTGAGTCTGACCACTTTTGACAGCAAGAGAAAAGGAAAAGCATACCGCCCGCAAAAAAGTCTTGGGAGATACTGCAAAGTCCACTTCGAATACTTCGAAAGTCAAAGACATCCTAAGACTGGCAGTCGCAACAGGAGTATGCCTTTTTGCACATGTCAATGTTAAACTAGAGCTGTAGCGCAGCAAGAGGTTTGTGCTACTGTACTGCGAGAGATCTATGGCATGTCTTCTGTCCAAGTCCGTCAAACAAGTTCAAGAATCTTTCCAGTTGGTAAAGGATATTTGCAGCCGTGCTGATTTGTCTTGCGAGGTTTGTTGAGAAAGGAATTGAAACCCATCTCTGCGACTTTCTCAAGTAGCTCTTGCTCGAAATTGACAAAGCGGCCAACATCACGTGTGAGAATGTACAGGGACAAGAAGGTTGGATCAGTCACAACTGCGTATTCGTACTTCCCCTCGTACTTTGGGCCTAACGCAACAATCACATAGTTCGGACTTTGAAACGGTTTAGGATGTCGAGGAGCCAAGCGTGATGGTCCTAGTGACACATCAAACACCCCAGTCTCATTTGGACTTGGCACGGCGAATCCTTGTACACTGAAGCGGAACCCCAGGACACTCACAGAATTGGTTAAGGCAACAGCACCCTGCGACTTGCTGTAGTCGACAAAAACACAGTTGGCTCCAAGTTCAGTGGCATACTTCACGCTGAAGCTGCCATAAGTTTGATACCACCTTCCGAGAAAGCTCTCCAAGTCAAGCTGCTTGACAGGTTCGGGTTTGGCAAGCACCAGATCTAGTGCGGCAAGGCAAAGGCCACAGAATAGCCGCATATTCCGCTGCGGCTGGGCGAAGTCACACTTGAGCACAAGGTCTACATCAAACGTCATATGCCCGTAGAACAGAAGTGGATCTGGAGGGGATAAATGACAAGCAGGCAATCAACGGCAGATTTTCATGTCTCATGCGGCACATGCGTCATATGTCACCTCTCTGATGTGTTTTGGATGGTTTTGCTGTCACCTGAGTCCCAGACTGTTGGCCGAAACCCGAGGCCCCTATTGCCAGAAGCCCTGGCGAAAGCTGGCTGATCATCATGGCTGTGCTTCGGTACAATGTGCTGGAGTCCGGACCTGACCTCTGTGCCTCTTTTATCTTAGTTTGAACGGTCTTGAATTATTTGAATGTGTTGTTTTCATGTGTGTTTTCTATCATTTTCTATTCTCATATTCAGTAGTTGCAAATATTTCAAGATGTTTGGTGGGAAATAGGTCGGAGTGACAGGCTAAAGTAGCTCCAAGTGCCATCACCTTGGCGTCACGGCAACCCTAAAATTGCTTCACGCGTGCGCTACAACTGAGCTCCAGGCCGCCGCTTGTTGGACGTTCAACACGTGGCACTTTGAGCAGCGAGTGCAGCAATGCACAAATCATTGATTTCTGCCAGCCCTACACATTCCACACTTGTTTTTGGAATTAGAAATCCTTTCCTGAAAAGACTATATGTAGTGGGTCTAGAGATACTGGCCGAGGATCTTAAGGCACATTCCATTTGCATCCATTTGCTTATTCAAGCCGCCCAAAACGGTTGACAAATGGGACCCGCCCTGCCCGACTGCGTTGCCTGGGCGGGCTGATACCACCACCTTCCAGGCACCTGCCAGTGCAACACTGTGAGGTGCTTTGCTGTTTGGCCACTGCTTGAGATAGAAAGCAATGGTCATCAGAGTTTCTCAGAGATCTATTAAGCATTATTAAGCATAGACTATCGTAGACTTCGCGTCTCTATCAGAGGGAAGCAATTGGATCTGAGTCCGCAACCCAGCACCAGTCTTTGGAATGCAAAGATGCCAGCGGACAGGCTGACTTTGATTCGCCTGCAGTTGAATCTAAATCTAAATGATCCCAAAGGTCCCAAAGGTCCCAAAGTCGTGCACCTTCATAGTTAAAGATAGTTAAAGTATGTTAAAGTAAATTTGCTCAATTGAGCGGTGTTCAAAACCCTTCTGGTATTTCATTATACTCTCATGGTGCTTTCGCATGTGTTTTCGCAGTGCTTTCGCGGCCACACTCCCGGCTTTCGCGTGGTGAACATTTGACAAAATTGCTTTCGCTGAGCTTGCGCCGTATTTGGTCTAACATGCGACAATTTACAATGTTTCGCTACTAAAATCGGCCAATCGGCCACTTTCGCGAAGATTTCGCGACGGTGTCTGTCAACTTGGTCTTCGCGAAGCTTTCGCCCAGCTCTCGCAAGCTGGGTTTTAGCTTTCGCGGGTACTACCCAGTCTAAGCCTAAGCGAAGCCCTCTAAGGGTTTTGAACGCTGCTCAATTTGCTTGGGATCTCCACGGATGATGTGGATGTGCATAGGGTGAATCGTTGCTTGGCTCATGCTGTAATCAGAGTGCTGAGGCCGGGACGCAGATCGCCGAGCAAAGTAATTCCATCCACGGAAGACCTCGCTTCTTTTTCGACTTGCTTGGACTTGAAACGAACATCCTTAAAAGATCTGACAATATCTGACGTTGTCTGACACATTCTGACGCATATCTCAATATTCTCAATGACTTTCGAAAACTCTTGGCATTCCTTGGCATTCTGTCTCCGTGTGCAACTCCGAGACTCTTGCAGAGAGGATCGTGGCTGATTGCTTCCAGCTTGCCTCCGAAACTCTCGCACCACGGAGTTCAATCTGAAGACTCCTGGAGTGAGGCCAACTTGTGCCAAATCATTGCAACCTGTGCGAGTGTGTCTGGTGTCACTACGCATTGCAAGCACCCGAAGCAGTTCACAGTGATTGAGTTCGGTTGTAAGGCACTAAACCCTTCTCTCCAGATATCGACTCTCTTAAAAATGGAAGTGCATCGCTGCATCATGTTGGTGCTATGTTTGTATGCTGTGGGCCGGGGGACAATCTGAATTCCAGTGCGTGTTTCAAATGTCAAGATTCTGCAACTGAAATCAACTGAATCTATCCGAAGGCAGACGGTGAGTCCTCAGCGTTGCAGACTTCCAGGCGAAGAAGTGGTCTCCCATTCGCTCCTTCGAACAATCAAAATGTAGCAACGCATAAGAAGTTGTTCGAAAGTATCAAATTAGCTTCGATGCTGCCTTGCTGCTCGCGTACATGCTTGAAAGGTCACTTTGGTATGGAACATTTCAGCCCTTTCACCAAAGCAACTGTAGGGGAGCTGCACACTGAGTGCACCTTCGAGTTCTCGTGTTTCTGGGTCATTGCCATTGCCTGAAAGCGCTGAAGTCAGGAAATGTTTCACGATCTGATCTTGCACATGCTTGGCATCAACGAGGCGACATGAGGTCACACTTTTAACCATCTCAAGTCACATGTCAATCACTGACAGTATTCAACTCCTTGCAATCTCAGCATGACACCTGGACATGACCTCAGGCGTAACAAAGATTAACAAAGTAGCTATTGAGTTGCTACGCCGCTACGCACTTTCCAATGATCCAAACAAGTTGCTGCACGGACAGGCTCAAGAACTGCTCTCTTTGCTTCCACAAGTGCCAGGCCATCTCCAGAAAGTATTTGCCGCCATTCTTTGAATGTCCACAAAACCAGACCTGCTCAAACGGCAAATGCCGGCAGCAAGGTACGCATCCTTGTCTTAGCACTGGATAGCACTGGTGGATCGTCCAAAACATCATGGTCCGATCGGATCTTTGACATTCTTTGACCAGGTCCGACCAGGCCCAGAGTGTCCAGTCATTTCCCACCTGCACTCTGATCTGCTTCGATCCAACCACCAACTGCGTCGAGGAGCTGTTGGCGATGCCTGTGCTTTGGCTTGGAGATTGAGCTACAGCGGTGGCGGGGCAACATCAAGGCTTTCGAATCGGATGTATCAGATACATGATAACACTTGTAATTGATTGATGTCAATCGTGCACAGTATCAGATATCTATCAAATAAATAAGTCATTTCAACTGTCAGCATCCTAAACTGGCTGGAAGGGTATGGAATGCACACAAGACACTGTGACTTGCAACTTATGGTGTGCCCTGCTCAGACCTGGTAGAAGAAGTCTCTGCCCTCCAGGATGTAAACGCAGCTTTGTGTATCGACTCTCCTGCGATTTCGGCTCCCAAAGATTAAGAAAGCAAGGTTGAACAAGGCGACTTTTTACACCTTACTTAGTCTACCAAGGACCCGACTTATTCCGAACCAAGCTGCTACATCCTCAGCAATTCCTACGTTGTTGCTCCAACGAGCCATCAAACCACTCGCGACCTGGCCTGCTATCCTCGCAGTTTAATGGGTACATGATGTACATGGCCAATAAAAATGGTCAACAAGACCCTGCCGCTTTATCCGGCTCCCAGCCGCCTGTTTGGGTTTGGCGATCAAGTGCGGATAGCATGCGCTTTCCAAGCCTTTAACTGCAGCTGGATGGCTGCAATCCAAATGCAAGCTCACCAGCAAAACCGCAAAAAACAGAACAGAACAGAACTGAAAAGAACAAAACAGAACAGAATAGAATAGGACATGGTAGGATAGGATAGAATAGAATCCAATAGACTATTCAATGACTATTCTGAGAACTGGACCGCTGTCTTGAAGTCTCGATTCTCCAGCAGGCAAACACTGCCTTGTGCATGGGTTGTCCTGGCATGCTGTGGCATGCTGTGGCATGCAAACAGACCTCCCTCCTTTGCAGCTATTCCAGCAGTGGTGTTCTCGCTGCCAAACATAGAATGCGGCCAGTAGTTTGGCTACACAAACCAGCTTGAGTTCTAGTGGAACTCACAAATTGAAGCAAACAGTTTTCTTCCTTGCTGAATCCAGCGAGCAACTGCATGCATCAGCTTCTGCCGAAGCCTGATCACACCCCTAAAAGCGAAGGAAAGGACAGCATTGTCTTTGAATTTTGCAACTGATTCTACAGTCTGAGCATGCATCAAGAAACAGCTTTAAAAAAAGAAAAAAACTTGATTGCAAAATGCTTCCTCAGCAGCGCTAAGGACGGCGCCGACGTCGAGCTGTCGCAACCCTCAAGCAGCTCGACCAGCGACTAAATGCTTCCTTCTGCAGCGACCACCCTTGCAGGCAGTGCATCCCGAAACTCTGCGCGTCCGCATTCGCGCATTCCATGGTCACTCTTCACTTACGATCGTTCGACAACCAAACAAGAAGACAGCATGGACAGCAAGTCGATGCTACGCAAGTGTTTTCAAATACTGCCAATCCTCACAAGGCAACAAGTATACAGTATACTACAGCCTCCTCGCCTCCTCTTGTCCCTGAAGCAATCGCACACATCAGTTTCTTTTCACGCCTTTCGGTCAAGGGAGGCCGTTTCGCAGGCATCGCGACACAAGCATGACTGGAAGGAAAAGAGACTTTGTAAGGCTGGTTTTCCGGTCACTGATTTTCTACATCTGACATCTCCATCCGGATTCAGAAAATCTACAGCATGTGATTGCAGCACTCTGATGTCTCCATACTTGCAAAGAAATAAAACATTGTAATTCAAAGGCCAGGATCCTCCAGCATCTTTCCAACGAGCTCTAGGATTCTAGGGATTCTCGGATCCCGGCCCAAGTCTTGACGCTTCTGATCGCCAGTGGTCAAAGGCCAGGTGAACTGATCCTGCCAGGCTGTTATGATGCCCAGTTTCATTCAAGTGCTCCACCTGTGATTGCACGAATGCAATCAAGATATGGAAAGATATACCAGTAGAATACTGAGTAGAATGTGTCTTTCAACATGCAAAGGCTTCTTGCAATCTCCCAAACAGAGAACTGCGTCTGATATTTGAAGATTGCAGGGAGTGCTCCTTTCTTTCGCTGTATCAATTCGGTGAGCCGCCTATCACGCCTCAATAGTTCTACACTGTACACAAGTGGCAAAAAGTTGCATTGGCAGTTTGACGGATGGCATCAATGAATCAGAAAGGCTGGCAACAAGCACCTTCCAACGGAATAGGCTGATGCGCTGTATGTGGAAACCAAGAGCAACCTGTTTTGAGTCATCTACTCTAAAAGTGTTCTCTGGGCGAAATGCCTTTCGTTCAGTCCAGTCAGCTTCTACTGCCAATTGAGCCCTGTACTGCAACCGCATTGTCTCTGAGCTCCAGCATGCAAAGACGGAGCGGCGCAACACACGATCTGGCAGTCTGTGTCGTGGCATTGTGTTACTAGGTATCAACCAAACAGAAGGAAAATACCAATCCGTCTCTTTGAACTTTAGAGATTCTGTAGGCAATGACAAGACCGACCCCAAATTCCGCCCTGTACTCTGCACTTCATTTCCTCAGTTCCTCCTGCAACTTCCTGACTCCGGCGGGCCTTGACTCCAGGACAGCAGCTGCAGGGACTCCTTTGCCTCCCAAACGAGCACAACATTGAAGAAACAAAGTTGAAAGATGTTGAAAGAACCAAATTCCAGACTTGTCACACAGTTTCAAAAGTCTAATCAGGCATCTGCAGTGACTCTTGGTGCGGTGAGTTTTGGTCCTGGTGCAGATGTTTGACATTTTCTATTTTCTGGGCTACTTTTGTGGCATCTTCTGGGAATCTTCATGCTAGAGATGCCAGCGCCAGCGAGAACACCAACGACACAATGTGGCATGCCTTTGCACCACGCTTGGCCACTGAAGCCCATGCATCCAAAAAGACCTCACTAGCCCATGATCCCGCTGGACCTCCATCAAATGGTAAATCCAAAAGAGAAAATTATGAGCCTGCTAGACTGCTAGACTGCTAGACTGCTAGACTGCTAGCTAGACATGAAAACATCAAAAAAAACTGCGCAAAGCAATGATGGAACTTGGTTTCCGACGCAAAGGTCTGTCAAAGACCTCTCGGAAATGAAAAAAATCAAGCCCCTGGGGGAAACAACATGAAACAACGTCGTGCAATAGATGTCTGGCCACGTTAGAAGCCCAAGTCCATTAGCTCAATGCAGCTGCGTTCGTATGATTGGTTCAAATCAATTTATGTACATGACAGTGCACAGCGGCATGGTGGTTCTTGGTGACTGGGAAATATCATGTCCCATCGGTCACTCTCAACCCAAAAATCTGGGGTCATGACCGGCGGTGCGCAAGGGTCCTAGTGTCAGGCTAGATGAACATCCGAGGTTCACTCACCACCGTAACCACCATGTCTCTGAAGAATCTACTTACCTACACACATGACATCAGCACATCACAATCTGCGTTGATTTCTCAGAAATGGTTTGTGAACACCAAGCCTCTTTATACTTTGAACCAGGAGGACAGTTGCCTCTAGTCTTCGCAGGCACAGCCATTTTGATCGCGCTGAGAAGAGCTTCATTTTGAGGCTCCCATGGACGACACGGAAGACCCACTATTGACACCTTGAAGGCGTCGTAGGCTACCACGGATTCCCGCCACCAGAGGTGGTTGACTCTGCTCCAGGGTGATGGCTCTGGGATGTCAGGATGTGTAAAGGGTTCCAATCACAAATACAAATATGACACAGAAATAGTGTTTGATATTCACTATTGAAATATAGATATTATATATGTATATATTAATATATATTAATATATATATATACACATGTAACATCCGTGAATACACATATTCATCACATGTTTATGAGGAAACGGCATCTTGACATCCGAGCAGGGTTTCAAAGCAACAATACAAGCTACGGGCGCTGAGTCAGATTAAAAAGGACGCCGAGTTCGACCGAAAGAATACCTTGGCAACTGTGCCAGCCACAGAACCATCCATACAAAAGTAGGTTCTAAAATGTGTCAAAGACCAGAGTTGTTATATATACATATATATATACTGTGTATATATATATATATTATATATATATTATATTATATATATTATATATTATATATATATATTATATATTATGTATATATATATGTTTCCGTTCTAGTTTTTTGCACTTTCGTAAAGGTAACTCTCAGGCACATGCGCAGGCTCTCTGGAGTGATGCGGGAGAGACCTGAGTCGTGCAGTCATGAAGAAAGATCCCACAACAAAGAAAAGCCTCTTTAAATCTCACCAAAACACCAATAATCTAACCAATCTCACCACACAAAAAAAAACTACGTCCATCTTGAGAACTTGATATCGTTTGTACCATCGGGTGCCGACCGCTGCATCTCAGATATCTCAGGCTTTGACTCTTTGGGATCAACGCAATTGAAGGAGTCAGAGCTCAAACCAAATCCCTGCCGAATTGCCATGGTCACTTCATGTCATCTTCATTTAACGTAAGTCTTACGTGAAAATTATATTCAATGTGTATATTCAATATATGTATTTAATATGTATACTTAATTTAATATTTATGTAATATATATATATATATATGATTGATCTTTGATATTTATATATGTATAATTGTATTCAATATTTTTTATCCTATTATGTTATATTCATTTATAGTCTCTGGAATGTGTCTAGAAACAGACAAGATACACATGTCGACCTACAAGAACCACGCCTCGCATGAGGAAGCCAGCTTGGAGATGAAGGGCAACTTCTTGAAGGTTTCCTGGCCGTTGGCAAGAGGGGTTTCTTCAAGTCTTGCTTATCGAGCGCACGTGAGTATGACAAATTAGAAAGTTCCCTCAAGCTGACTGCTGGCACCGTCACAAACTGGCGGTGCAAGATGCACTAGGCGCACGTTGAGAGGGAGAGAAAGGAATGCCAACAGCTGTTTCATCTGTCTCTGAGAAGGATAATGAGAAAAGCGCAGAACGAAAAGCCAGCGAAACGTGTGAAAGCAACACCATCACAATGCATCCCAGATTTGTTGTCCTGATTGTCTACCAGCTTTGGTGCCTTGTTGAAACTTCCCTTCCTCAGGGGGATGTAGGTAACAAATGGTAACAGTAAGCAGTCATGTCTAGTGATCCTAGTCAGGGGCTTGCCCTGCAACATCCAGAGCTCGGCTTGATTTTTCATTCCAGCTCTCCAGTCTTCAGGTCTAGAGTTTTCTCGAGTGGACTAGATTCGACACCAAAGGGGTTGCTTACTTGAAAAGAAACCGATAGCCTTGTCTTGCTGAGAACATCTTGGAGTCAGCAAGCGTTTTTATTTTCCTCACATATCTTATTTACTGACTTCCAGAATCTTACATTATTTAAGTCTTACATGAGACACAGTCTGAGTATGTCTGAGTCATGCATTTGCTGGCAAATGCCTAATTCCAGAGGCTCTCGCTTGGGCTTGAAAAACTTCTCTTCAGTCATGCCAGGTTGGTTCTGGTAGCAGGCATGAAGCATCGAACGTGGGAAGCATATTGGTTTGGCAAGGTCCAATACGCTGTACAATGCCAATCATAATGCAGCTAGAATGAAAGCTTTGGCCATGTTGCCATGCCATAGAATTTCCTTGAGCTCATGCAATTCTGCTTAAGGCTTGCAAATATCAAGACCAGAAACACACACACACTGTCGCGTTTCTGTCTCCATGCAGGATGCGCCTCATACTGGCCTGGGCCAGGCCTCAGTCTCAGATACTTCGCTCTGTTTTTCATTTGCCCATATCGATCAAGCACCGAAAGTCTCACTAATGAGACGACGTGACAACGACTGGCAACCACTGCAGCTCTCACGCAAACCAAGTCCCAAGAAATTCCATCAAAGTTCCCTGTTCTCCAAGATGGTTCATGCTCGGGCAACATAACCAAATGGCCTGTCAACTGCATCCAAGGTGCAACCACTGAGCTTTCAGTCTGAGTTGATCCCATGCGCTGACACCCCTTAGTACCCAGCACCATGAGCAGCTAGCCAATTCTGATCAAATGGTAAATGTTCCTGAAGCTTCGGTGAGGAGGGCCAATCCTGTTTTCACTAGAAAGACCATGGAAAGCACTTCTGGTTCCTAAAAATACCTCCTGTACTTCTGGTTCCATGCAGCACAAGAGGAGTGCTGAACCTTGTCTGACTCATCGACCACTAAGAAGCAAGCTTTCCACTTAGGCTGGGTGTGCCATCCTGATCAGCTGCAAATCACGACTCACTTGAATTGCCCTGCGTTCAAGTTCCACACAATGACTTCAAATCATTCCCTTGTGTTGGGGTTCTCTGAAGAAGGAACACGTGAACAATGACAAGCTGTCAATTTGCAGGCCTTTTTAACTTCTCCAAAGGACTTGGGAACTCGGTAGTAACCTGTTGGCAGTCACAAGACAGGCTGCATCCAGGCAACATCTATGGCAAAAGACACCTGTGGACAACGCCTCCTTAATTATTCCATTTTCACACAGGAGCCTAGGACCCTAGGAGCATGACTAGACTTCACATGAATAGTGGAACAAACAATGAACGAGACAACCACAATATTCTCATGATTCCTTGGCTGGTTTCAAACTTTCTACTCGCTGAGCGTTGAAATAGCCACGAGAGCAGCGCCTGGTCCTGGTACAATGGAGCGGCAGTAGATGCTGCCTGTCCGTTGAAGCCATAACTCGATTCACAGAGTGATGCTGGGTGACATGGAAAGCGCCAAATGGAAGTTACGCGCTACGAACATATCCAGATTCTACATGTGATGTGTTGAGGGGTGTCGATATGATTCGATATGTCGCTATTCACAGCATGTGTGTATCTACACCGCTCTGACAATCTGTGACCATTTTTGACGAGGCTAGGAGCCCCTCAGGCGGGGCATTGCGGCATTGTGGCCTGGCACAGGAACGACCTCCTCTTGCAGCTGCAGCCGGAGCATGTCGCGCTCCGCCTAACGTGCTGCCAAGTCCGCAGCGAAGTTTCTGACGAATCTCGGGAGGTTACACAGAAGTTGTGTGGAAATGTTTAGGCAGAATCTGGAAGAGAAAACCTGACTTGTGACTTGTGAACCCAGAAACCCTTTGGTTGAAGGATACTGCGGAACTGGAGCAGCCTTGGCCTTCGAAGTGATCTTGTCCTGGCAAGACAGACTGCTGTCCCCAGTTCTCAGTTCACAAGGTGGAAAAAAAGGAGTATTTGAAGATTTGAAGCAGCACTGCGGGGATGAGAATCCGTACAAATCGCAGCCATTCATTGTGGTCCGTATTGCTTACAAGTCTTACAGAAATACTGCAATTGTGCCTCCTGTTTTTGCAGTACAAGAATGGAATGAAGATAAATGAAGTACTGTAGATCTCTCTAGATCTGTAAAGAATACTGTAAAGAATACGGATGAATACGGTAGATCATCAGTAGATCTGTAAAGTTCAGGTCCTCCTCTGGGGTGTTGTGACCATCGTCCGCGATTTTCACAGACATGGTGGCCTTGAGTGCTTCGTCTCGCCATTTCCAATTGGGGGCAGTTCTTCACGGAAGTATCGTTGAATCATATTGAATCAATAGTATAAGAGTGAGTTTGTCAATATCATACTTACTAGTATTATATATCTACTATTTGCATTCAACTATCAATGGTGCTCAAAGGATCTCAAAGGAGTCATAGCCATAGCAGCTATAGCACTGGTTGATTGCCAACTGGCCCAAGAGCTCAATGTGAATGGCTTCACAGCCCTTGCTACCCCTGCATTTGGCCCAGGCTTTGCCTCTTCCTTGTCGGGCGGGGACCTTGGAGCAAACCCATGAGTAAAATTTAAAAACAGTCCCATGAGATTCGCAGACGAAATCTATCGCTGTTTGAGATGCCAGGCGCTGCTCTGCTCACCGCTTCCATCAGCCTTAGTACACTTTGCACTTTGCTTTAAAGCTGGAGTCCCAAAGTGTCTTAATGTTCAACGATCTCCAGCATCTCTATGAAGCCATGAGACCCTTGAAAAGACTCTCGCGGACCTCTGCAATGTTGCATAAGTTGATGTATGATTGGAAGTTAGACTCACTTAGAAGTGATGGGCAGTGGGAAAAGGAGCGAGCTACAGCTGGGTTCTTGACATATGGGATGGCTTCATTCGTTGGATACTTCTCGGGATCCTGCAGCTTGAAGGAAGGCACAAGTGAGTTTGCAAATGCTGCAATACTCCCAAGGAGTCAAGCTTCATCACCCATGTTTTCTAGCCAGTTGCAGCAGACTCCACATCTATGAACCATGAACCAGTCGTTTCATGTCGTTTCCACATGGCCCTCTGCCTTTTTGGCAGTGGTCTGAGACTTCCAGGCCTCGGCAGATCTTGCCAACTTTGGAATTGTATGGAATTGTCACATATTGTCACATTCAAATTGCAAGACATTGCAAGACATTGTCAGTTTGAATAAGGCACGCCGAACTTCTGCCCTCTCTTTCTCAAAGAACGATACCAAAAAATACTGCTATGCAGCTATGCACACACTTACTACTTCCAAAAAATCCAGGAATCAAACATCCCTACAGTGTCCTAAAGTGTCCAGTGTCCTACAGTTGCTTGGGGGCTCCCAACTCACGAGGCGTAATTGCCACATTGGTGGCCTGTACAGTTGGCTTGCAACGTCTGCATTGGAAAGCTACAATGTTAAAGCCTCCCCCTGGAATCTGCGAAAACAAACTGCCAGCCTGAGCTCCGTCAGTCGAATGACCTTGAAGCGCATATTCACAGTGTGCAAATTATTCACATTATGCGCAGAAAAAAAGAAAAAATGCTTCTTTGCTACAGCAAGTGATCAGTTTGCAATAAAGTCTTGTTCCAAGCCTTGTTTGCCTTCCAACGTGACAAAGAAAAACGATGCCCCAGACATCCCCAGACCAGCAGACTGTCCAAAGTCCCACATCCAACATAGTCATGACATGTCATGACTCATCATGACATAGTCCATTCTTTTCTTCCAAAGGCTCTGAGGCCCCACGCCATGTTTCTCCTCTTCCTTTTCTTCTTCGCTCCACGCCGCCTCGCACGACCACTACAATCGAGTGCCTTGTTGACAAGCTATAAAGAACTCTGAGGTACTTTGGGAATCGATTAGACTTTGGTTTTGCATACCAAATTCAGCGTATTCATTTCAATTATGCCTTAACAACGTGGACACTAAACAGATCTAAACAGTTACTTACCCGCACGGCGGACCGTCCATGACCGGGACTTGGCCCCAAGGATTCCTTGCGCCTCGGACTCATCGTCATCCAAACGCAGCACATCTGGAACGTCGGCGCAAATCTGTCAAGTCAGAAGTTTGCTCAGCGGCTGGGAAAGCCCAACCAGCGCAAGAATCGGAAGGTGCCGACCAAGGAGAGTAGCAACCACTTTGACTTGAGTCAAGGTGATTTTGTTCGCTTCCACTCTCTTTTGATCTCTTGCAACATCTTACAACATCTTACAACATTTTATGGAGGTCAAAACGTCAAAACCTCTTAGCTCTGAATTTGTGCCTGTAGATGTGCTGGGCCGAAGGGCCGCGATTCTCGCGGGCCCATCTTGAAAGACCCAGGGGGCTGATTCGCCTCGAGAGCTCGAAGGGAGAAGGATGACGAAGGATGACTCAAAGGAGAATGAGAATGTTTGAAGATGAGGACAAAATGATACAAAATGCATCTTTTGAGAATTGACAAAATGTTTCTTTTCACCCTCTTATATCCTCTTATCATAGTTAGTCAATGCTAGTCAGGTATATAGTATATAGTGCACTGCTTTCATCAAGATTCAAAATCCAAACCACTGACATGTTTTGTACTGTGCACATTCCAACCAGAATGTCTCACGCTTGAATCGATGCCTTCGCATAGTCGATCCACAGCACTGCATCAACCTGAGTAAAAGCTAACCACAAAACTGACAAAAAAGATTCACTGTTTGGCAAGACGCCCCGCGACCTCGATTGCATGACAAGCAATGCAATTCTACGCTCTTATCTCAATTTGCGTGATATATCATATGTAGCCTATACATTACATTATCAATCAATACCAATCTATATCATTTAATATCATTTAATATCCATCTATATCATCTTATGTGATGGGGAAGGCACTTCCGGTCTTCGTTTCTAGGCAACAGCAGGCAGACGCGGTCACCAGGGCCAAGGCGTTGCCAAACATTGCCCACCGACGGATGCGGTCGATGAGGCCCTGCCAAGTCTGCCAATCTGCTATGACATAGTGAATCTCAGTGAATCTTAGTGACTTGGTGGGACATTGGTTCATATTCGATCAGTCGATCAACCTAGCTGCAGCATAATTCATCTACATACATCCGCGAATCCAAGATACTTGTAGCAAGGAGAGAAAAACACTGGTCATGAATCCAGGAAGAAACCACTTCTTTCATTCGCTAGTTAGATCAGTGATTGGCATAGATTGGAACCCACCCGCCATTTCCGACCTCGTGTTCACTACGAGTTCGGTACTGATGAGTTAAGGTGTTCATGTACCTTAGTTCATGAGCCAAAGCACCGGAAAATGAGCATCAAAGACAAAAGACGACAGGAGCCGGAAAATCTTTGCATATGTTCGCAGAACCTATTGGAATTTGTCAAATGTTGTCAAGGTATTGAACAAACTGTATACTTTGAGCATCTTTGAGCAGCAGACCCAATGTATTCCTGGTACGGAAAACCAAAACATCTCCGCAAATTCTTGATGGCGCTATTCAGGTCCTGGAAGCGGGATGCCCTAAAACAAACAAAGCATATGAAGCATTTTGCTTATGAAACTTAAATGTATATGATTATATAATATATATATATATATATACATAATATCATAATATATCATATATCCATATATATATATCCTAGATATTCCTACATACCGTACAGTTTCCAGCTGTCATGGATGACGTTGCAGCCGGCTGCACCATTTGTCATCCTCTCCTCGAAGGCGCTCAGCGCATATCTCACAGTCAAGTCGGGGTCATGCACCTCCAATGGCAGAGTGAGATGGGCACATCATAAGCCCAGGATGCCACGGTGTACTCGTGTGCGTTTCGTGTTTGCTTTAATGCTCCCACCTTCGCCTCTTCCATGGTGCTGAGAAAGGGTGGCAAGACCTTGCAAATGACAAACATTGACAAACGATACAAATTGGAGAAAAACACCATGTTTTTTGTCAAAGTGGTCAACACAGGTAATCTGTCTCGCCAAGCACGAGACTCTCATGCAATGATCAAGTCTTCTTCGGTTTCTCACTTGATTGTGGTCTCTCCAAGACTACCGACGGCAAAGACAGAGTTTCGGGCAGGGCCACCATTGAGAAATTTTGTTCTCACCTGCAACATGTTGTTGATGTCATTGTTTCCCCCTGTGTAGAGTGCAGAACTAAACAGAGGAGCCCCCACTTCTTGAAGCTTGAGAGTACCATAGAGTACCTGTAGCTACCCCTCGTTGACTTTAGGTGTCTTTAGGCGACTTGAGGGATAGGACAAGGAGTCACAGCTCGTCCATCTTCGGCCCTGCCTTGATCAGCTCTCGTGGCTGGATATAGAAAAGGGAAGCAGGACCTCAAAGGGCTGCTGAAACATGGGACCCAACCTATCCACCCGTGGTTACACATATTTACACTCTGGCAAAAATTCAGAAGGTTAACTGAGGGGCTATTGACAACAAGAAATTTTAGAGCTAGTGCTGCACATGTCTTACTTATTCTTATTTCTCGCGTGAGAGGAAAATCAAAGTATTCAGTCTGGCCCTCAGCGGGCAGTTTCTCATGCAGGTGAGTCAGCCTTCTTCGCACTTGCAATGTATCTCCCACCTTCCCTTAACGTTTCCGATCATTTGTGTTCACCGAGGCATGTGTGTGACTCACATGTTTGGAGTTGTCCAATCATTGCGAGTAAAGGAGTGCAGGCAGAATCTCTGTGGTGTTTTGCTGGATCGGCCTATGCGGCCCATTGGCATGACTTCTCAGGCTCCGCACCCCATTCCAAGAGTGCTATGTTACGCATGCCGCTCACCCTTGGGCAACGTTCAAAACATTCTTCTTAGTTTTGGATAGTTGTGGTGAGACTCTTGAAGGAACAAATAAGCTCAATGCATTCCAATTGGATTCCCTGCTTTTTGGAGAAAGCAATTTGGTGATCCTTGGATAGTGGGTAATTAGTAAGACAATGCATTATCTTGGATGCTTTGATAGACCGCTTGTCGAAACATTTCTCTGCGGGTATTTGCACAGCTGTTTGAATTTTCAACCATTGCTGCAAGCTACGCCCAAATAGATTGGAGTCTCACCAAGGCTCCAACCGAACTGTTAGCGCCAATCAAGCTAGTACCCATGGCGGGTTCATTCGCTGGACATTTTGCTGAAAGCATAAAAACAAATTCCGTCGAAGAAAACAACATGTCCCAATGATTCCAATGCATCTTTGGCCAAAAGTCGTTTGGGCAAAGGTCAGGATGCAAAAGGCTATGGGAAAAGTTGGAAACGGAAAATGCCTGCTGTGAAACCGAGCCAACTGAAGCAGTAAAAACGGGAGAAGTGCACAGGGTGGCCAAGCGGCCGAGAGGACAATTCATCATGGTCTACCCGGGCTACGCGGTCTACCCACAACCTCACATGTGTTGTCTTTTAATCAAAAGGTGTTTCCAAACAAGTGAGATAGGGTCAAAACTGGGCAAGCAATGGATCTACAAAGTCATATTTAAGTCAAGTCTTTAAGTTCTTTAAGATGTTTGAAGCGCATAAAAATGTGTAAAATGCAAACCATCCATTTTGGGGTCCAACAATTTTGGCCGCGAATCTTCCAGCGCCGCGCACCTGGTGGAGGTGGCAGCTGAACAGCGACGGCAGCGTGGCGCCTTCGTGCACAGTTCAAGAATGTTGAATAATGTTGAACATCCTACCTTTACCGCCTTTACAATGCTTTGGTATCAGAGTTTCCCACTGAAAGATACTGAAAGCATGAATTTCAAGCGAAAGGCATGTTCCGCGGTGCTCCTGGAATTGAAAAAAGCCTGTTCTAACCTGGAGTTGTATTGACTTCTCACTCGCCACCTATTTTCCCGAGGGAGAAAATCCCGCTGTGGACACGTCGGGCATACAGCACTTGCTCTGCAAATGCTCCATACATGATGGACGGAACAAAGATCTTTTAAAGTTGCGGATTCGTTGTCCGGCCAGCGGATGCTAAGAAGACACCTTGGAAACAAACTGGAAGCAATTAAAAAGAATCGTTTTCTGTGGCTATTCATTGGAACATCTCAGGTGCCGAATGTACAACTCTGGTCCTTTTGCGACCAGAAGTTCCAACAGCGTTGGATCATCGCGCATGCTCGTTCAAAGGAGTTCCAACTCAAACTCTCAAAAACTACTGAAAATATCAAAACTTGCAGAAGTTTGAAGAGCTTCCGAATTCGGAGATTGAGAAACTGCATGCATGTGATACACGCTGAGTTCACCCAAGGCATCATTAGGATCTCGTTCCTCTTCTGCGCTGGCAGCATTTATCCTGCAGTTTGCACTTGTTCACAATTTGTCTATCCAAGCAATATTTTTCCCGCCGACCAAAAGCGTTCCCTTTGATAGAACAGGATGTCGGCTCAATGTTTGCAATACGTATAAAACGTCCCTGGAAAGAGTGACTCCCAGTGTCCAGGCAAATGCAGGGAACTAGTCGATATTGCTTCTGCTGATAGAATTCAGGCTTAGGGTTCCAAAAACAATTAAGCAAGTCCACAGAATTAGGATTGACCGTCAGATTTTTGTGGAACCCTGTGAAGCAAACAGGGGCCCAGTCCTTGCAACGGGAGATGTCCGTGCGCTGCGGGTGAGGGCAAAACATCTCCTGGCTCCTGACAGACAAATCAAGAAAATCTCAACATATCTCAACTCTCCACTGCCATTCCAACATGCTTCAGCTATGCTGACTATGTGTGAAGGCAAACCTGAAGTTTCCAAGTGCAGCTATCAAGAATGGGCACAAATCACTAGTCCTGGTCTTCAATCAGCTCGCAATCCATCCACCACCTCACTAACAGATTCAAAGGGCCAAATAAGATTGCGGAGAAGGAATGGCGCATCTCCGTTTATTGTTGAGAGAAGGCCTGGAACAACTGGACAGCCTTCTGCTGTGCCCAACAGCCCGAGCTTTGGCGTTTCGTGCAGGTGAGCCCTATGAAGCCCACAATCCTGGAATTTCTTGTTTCCTTACAGCTCTCTAGGTTCTCCGACACGCTGCCCATGAGGTGTTCTCCGCAAATATTGGCGGGAACTACTCCCTTTGCCTCAGTGCAAAACCAGTTGATGAGCTTTCAAAGCGAAATTGCATGTTACTTGAGGGCACGGATCAAAGATCTCTCTATGAGTCATATCATGACACCACTGCAAGAAAAGAATGCAGAGGGCAGGCATGCATTGAGCCTTTTAACGATGCTTGTTCTTTCTCAAACTCTCACCAAGTAAGGAGTTGTCGCAAGTTGAACATAGATAAAATTGTAGCAAAAGTCTGAAAGTGAAGGAGTCTTGCCCCTTCCGAAAGCGATCATTGGGATCATTCGGGGGTTGACAAATCATGTCCTTATGGATTCTACTTGGGTCTGCACTGTGATGATGTTGAAAGTTGTTTTCTCCATAACCTGCAGCCAGCGCGTTGCCGAAAGGCCAGGAAGTGAGCCCAAGGCCCAAGGCGCCCAAATAATGGAAATCGATGAAATCCATGCCTACAAAACAACTTGGAGGCTCTGAAGTCAATGTTTCCATGTTCATAAATGTCGCGGCTTGACAGTCTTGTCTGAGATGCTGACAGTAAATTTTCCAATACTGAGATACATGATTCGCGAAGAGAAGTTCACTCCTGAATGCTTTGAGTCGTCATCAAACGAGCAAACACGTTTCCCAAGTGAGTACCAGAAAGAAATGCAAGACTGCAAGGCAGGCCCAGTCATCGGATACTGAGGATTCAGCTATCTTCTTCAGCAATGATCTCGGTAATTTCCTGGCGTCGATTTCAAAAGTGAAATATCAAACACCATCTGGCATCTGAATATTCCATGACTGGATTATACCCATTATATCCACTATAACCATGATATACCCAGCATAAATTCCCAGTCACCAGGCGGTTCACTTCTGGGGCAAAACATGACGGCGGACCCGGTGTCGCAAGGGGGTCAAAACGCTGAAGAGACGATCACAGCAAGCCTCGGTGAGGAATGGATTTGAATGGGTTCAGTCTGCCATATGCCACATCATCCACATCTATATATACATAATTTATACATATATAATAACACAATTAATAACACATATATAGACATAGATATGTGGGGAAGAATCGACCACCAGGACCACCTGTTCTGGCTGCAGGTCTGGAGCAGCACCGCCAACACTTTCGGTCCAATTGTGGGGCCGCATGAAGTGACATACAGTGTTTGGGTTCAGACCTGTTGGAGGTTTCATTTCCAATATGTCTATTGACTTGCCACTTCGGATGAATCCAACTGACCATGTTTTGTGCTTGGGTTATGTCTTTCATGTAGATTCTGGAGAAGATTTACAATGGTTACCCTCCGGTAAGCAACTACGCGAGCCAGGACGCGTCAAAAGGCAGCCAAGACACATTTGAGAAAAGTATTCTGCCGTTTGCAAAATGTACCTCAGAGTCAAGCAGCAGTACAACCTCGCGCTTTGTGAAATCACTGAAATCACCTTGAATCCGCAAAATATATCAAAATATCTTATATCAAAAGGATGTTCGTTGCACACAAAAAGATACAAAAAGACTGTAGAACATAGCCATAATCTTTTCTGGATATGAAGCGCCCTGCCAAACACATCTTACACGGCACACCAGCAAGCAGTTGCGGTCGTTCTGCAGGGACTCAATGTGCCCCTGACATGAGACAGTTTCCCTCGACATTTCAGCTCTAGTTTCGCTGAATTTCAAGAAGCACTTGACCAAATTCATTGAACGATCAACTACATTCAACTACAATGGTTCACGCATGCTCAAGACATGACGAGTTTGAGGTGAAGGTCTTCAAACGGTTCCGCCATGTTCCGCCATTGCATCTTGTCGACAGGCTTCAAGAGTGTCAAATACTTTAATCCGCAACAGTTTCGAATGCCAGCCATGCAAGCGCCTCGAAGGAAGGTAGGAAGGATGTCGCTTGGTAGAGGGAGCCCACATCGAACTTGGAGGCATGACACCTCAACAAGTCTGCAAATGTCTGCTGTCCACTCATTTCTCGTGATCATGGTGTCTGTGAGTGTCTTCCCAGCCAAGCACAAGAGTGAAGCCTTTCGGAACCTTTCAGATCCTTTCACGCTGGGAGCATTGCAACTCTTCGTCATCACGGCGGAGAGTGGCTGGAGAAGTCCTCATGACATGAGATGCCGCTGATGCTCGAGCTGTGCATGTTCTTTCTTAATTTTCCATCCGGGTTGTTTTTCCTGCTACCAAGGAAGACCTGACATTGGTCTGATTTTAGGCATTTTAGTCCTAGTTCTGCTCATAATTCTTGGGCCTTACTGTTTCTAGCATTGTAAATAGAAAGGACTCCAAAACCTGATGACATGTCAAATGGGTTGACCTCGGTTGACCATGTCCGAAAGTGTCTGGGCACATTTCCCAAGTAATTCACGGCCCAGGAAGTTCCAAGGTGGATGCAGCGGATGCAAATTCTGTGTTTTAATCCCAGCCAAGCGACACGAAGGCACTCGCAGATTTGCGTGGCCTGTCCAACCTGCCAAGGAAAAAGGATTCAATACGTATCGGACGTATCGGCAAGGCACTCTACTGAGGAGGATTCAGCGAAGCGTTGCAAGGCACAAGAAATGCTTTTCAATGCGAGTTCTGCGCAGGATCGTAGCACATCCAAAGCGAGCTTGGTGCTAGCGCAATTTTGCAGGAAGCTTCCCAAAGGTTCCCAAAGGCCTGGATGCACGAGTCTGCACCGCGGCTGCAGCAGCAGCAGCTGTCTCCTTGGCTTCAAATCTCACAGCGTCGCTATCCCTCGCTATCCCTATTTACATATTTTGATATCAGCCACTCAAGTCTCTTGTATCGCTCCACATGTACTCTCGTCAATACTGCAAAATGCATCCTGCCATGGGGTTTAGTTGCCTATACTATTCTCAAAGGCATGATGCGGCGGAGAAAAATTGATGCCATGACAGGTCTTGCCATCCTAGACCCCCTTTCAGTTCAGTCCACGTAGATCAGTGCATCTTGATTTGCAAAATGGCGGACCTGTGCATGCTGACATCAAGTTACACCGTTACACCCACTACTTTGCCACAGGCCCACAGGCCAACAAATGCCCGAGGTTCTGGAGCATCCAGAGCTTTGGAGGCCGATGCCTGTGGAGAGTCTGGAGGTCAACAAAAAATGTCCAGGTCTTGAATATATTTGAATATACTGTAAGAATCTGTAATATATTCAATATATATTCAAGAATTGAGGTATGTTCTATAATTGCAGACAGAAATATCAACACAGTCAACAGTCCTATCTGCGCTCCCAAACTGGCCCTTCCTGCAACATGCCAATATGATTCGACAAGTTGTTTCGTTATGTTTAGTTGAAGTCTGCGCCCGAAGCAACGGGCGGCAGTTGGCTACTCAACAAATCATTCCTGTTTACCCGGCCCGCAGCAAGAGGTCCAGGTGCAAACCTCAGATTGCAGTTGACTCAGTTGACAAGTCGACGAGTCAAGGGCCTTTGGGATTGAGGTCGATGGATCCTTTGTGATTTTGCAGAGGGAAAAGGGTGCATGTTTTTCCTGAAACCGTTTAGATCCGTTTAGCATGATCAAAATTGCTGTCTTAAAAAGTTGCAAACCAGTCCACTATGTCCACTTGGGCTTCCCTGCTATCATCCGCCGCACCAGCCTGCCATGTGAAATCAGAAGCCAAAGTGTTCGAGGAAAAAAACAGCACATCACTTCATCTTTGACGCCGCAAGAAACATGGTACTCTGCCTGGTCAATCTCCTCGCCGCCCGTACAGGACTGCCTAGGTTACGTGGCTGAAATTCGTAGGCCGGCCCGTGTTAGCCATGGATATTGAGGATGTCTTTGTAACTGCAAAGTCTGTAAAAAACGCGTTCCCAGCCTCATGTCCTCAAAAGATGTTACGGTGTTTTGATTCAACTTTGATGGTTAAAATGAGATTGATTGAATTGAAATAATTAAATAAACCACCCTTGAAATTATCGATGCATATATATATATATATAAGTTATAAGTACAGTGTAAGTTTAAGTCTCCTTTGCTCTTTGGACTCGACACACTAGAGCCTTTCGGACTGAGGCCGGAACTGATCCCCTGAACCCGTCCTGGTGTCGTAAGATGTTGTATTGTAAGCACATTGTTGTACATCGTTGTACCACGTAGACATCTATGCAGAGACTATGTATGCAGAGACTATGTGACTAAAAGTGACTAATTGTGACTGTGTCCTTCCAGCATGTGCAGCGTCCACGTCACCTGGATGATAAACGCCGCAAGGGAGGCATAGTCTGAAGTGAATCGACTATCAGTCTTTTCAGGAGCTCAATAGAGATCCAAGCCTGAAAACAACAAAAAGAAAAACGCGATCCACCCAGCCTGGTGCATGTTGGTTCCAGTATTGTGGCAACCCCAAGCCCGGGTCTTGAACCAATGGTGGTTGAAACCTCAGTCCATGTCCATGCTACCTGCTCAACTGACCGGCCTCTCATGACTGGCACCAGGATTCAGAGTACGTGTACACACACGTCTGTGTGTATAACATCAGTTGTTGGTGATCATCTTGAACAGTTATAAATTATAAACCTGAAAGGTTTGACAAGACATTCAAACAGCTTAGATATTGAAGCCTGATCTGACAGCTGCACAGTTTTGGGTTTACAGTGCTTGGCTAATGATTGGGGCAATATTTTTGGGGCCTCGGCTGCTGCGGAGGAAATGACTGCCTTGGGCACTTTGGAAACCAACATCTCCGAGGATTGTGTCTCGACTTTGGAAATATACATCATGACTTGATCATAGTTGATTGCAGTTGACTTGAAGAGTTAAATAGCACCAACTCAGCAACAGCCGGTTAACATCTAACTTAACCGCTCAGCAGCACCAGCAAAATCACTGTCAGTTGATTAACTACAATTTGCTAGGCACCTCTATTCTGCGATGTTTCCCTTGTTAGAAGTGCTTCCTCAACCAAACGTTCTTTTCGATTTGTGGTCCTGCCACCAACATGCTCTAAGTGGGGTTGCATGTAGTGCTTGGGTTCAACTAAGTTCAACTGTAAACATACTAGGTATACTAGGCTATACAATACTAGGATCGTCTAGGATCAATACTGGCTTTACAAGAGCGCTTCAGCCAAGTCACTGAGGGATGCCTTCCAGTTGGTGTTGCAGAAGTTGCTGTCTCTGTTGTTCCTGCAGTAGTCTTTGCTGAACCTGGCGCACAATCGTTGCGAACCCTTAATCAGCTTGCACTAGAAGGATCGTCAAGGTCTTGGCGCAATTTGGCGTTTTTCTCAAGAACCCAAAGCGAACATGTTTCGGAACATGGTATATTGCCAGCTCATGCCATCCCTTTGACCCTTAAGGACCTGCTGCTGCAAGCGCAAAAGCTCCTCGCAGGAAGCGGTTCTCCGCTGGCATGGTCCCCAAACCCCAAGTTTGGTTTTTTGTTTCAGTCTCCTGGTAAATTTGATCACTCGATGCGGCAGAGACATTCAAAGATAATTTTCCGATACGATTCGTCTTAACATCACATTGCCGGTCCTCTGTATGTGGTTGATTGAACCGTGGGTCAGGGGATCGATTCGCCGCCCCTTCCGCTGCCATCCTAAGATCCATTTATTGAATCACTGGCTCAATGAGTAGCCACCAGACACAAAAAATATGCAGGACCCGCCATGTCGGCACATTGTTGGCAATTCGGCCCCGCAAAGCAGACCTGTCCATGTCCCGATGAGGTGCATCATGTGCATCCCCGTTAAAAGAAAGTCGGGCTTGTGACAGGCTGCTGAAGGTCCAAGAGCTGCTGCTGAATCGGGTTTCCCAGCCTTAGGAGCGAACCCACTGAAGCAATCTTTGCTTGTCTTTCTTTCAACAAGTGTTTCCAAATAATATAAATATATACATAATTATACATACATGTCTACAGTGTGTGTGGTTTGACTGTATACATATGCGCGATGCGTATGTAAACAATTGTGCGTCTGTCTGTCTGTCTGTCTGTCCGTCCGTCCGTCCGTCCGTCCGTCCGTCCGTCCGTCTGTCTGTCTGTCTGTCTGTCTCTCTCTCTCTATTTATCTGTCTGTCTATCCATCCATCCATCCATCCATCCATCCATCCATCTATCTATCTATCTATCTAATCTGTCTAATCTATCTAATCTATCTAATCTATCTAATCTATCTAATCTATCTAATCTATATAATCTATCTAATCTATATAATCTATCTACTCTATCTAATCTATCTAATCTATCTAATATATCTAATATATCTAATCTATCTAACCTATATAATCTATCTACTCTATCTAATCTATCTAATCTATCTAACCTATCTAATCGATCTAATCAATCTAATCGATCTAATCGATTTAATCTATCTAACCTATCTAACCTATCTAATCTATCTAATCTATCTATTCTATCTCACAATCTATCTAACAATCTATCTAACAATATATTTTATCTATTCTATCTATTCTATCTCTTATATCTATTCGATCTATTCTATTTATTCTATCTATTCTATTTATTCTATCGATTCTATCGATTCTATCTATTCTATATATTCTATCTATTCTATCTATTCTATCTATTCTATCTATTCTATCTATTCTATCTATTCTATCTAT
>Ga0126342_10001184_pt1 | contig 35224 bp, 27 predicted proteins | sample Cyp1metagenome_FD_92528 | JGI IMG/M metagenome (GOLD analysis project Ga0126342, IMG submission 92528) | Coral microbial communities from Lord Howe Island, Old Settlement Bay, Australia - Cyphastrea 1 metagenome | ecosystem: Host-associated > Invertebrates > Cnidaria > Coral ...
AAATGATGGAAAATGATGGAACATGTGAAATGATGCTCATTGAAAAAACTGGGAACATGTTGTAGGAAACAACGGTGAGTCAACAATGGGGATGTGTGTTTTACCATCTGGTTATTTAACATAGCCACGGAAAATCACCATGCTATTAATACGTAAACCATCTATAAATGGGCCGTCTATACCATGGCTATGTTAGTCATAGCCAGAGGGTAAAACATAAAATACACACGGAACGGGTGGATCTATACGGATTTGCCGGGAAAAATTGATTCTAAACCATGGGGGCTTTCAGGTTCCCCATATTGAAACAACCGAAAAGCCATGGCGGCAAGGAGCAAAACGAAAGAGTTGCCAGTGATCGCAACAAGTAGTGCACAAACAATCATGAAGCAGTGCAGGAATATATATATAACTATCTGAATACAATCTACTGTATATTGCATAATACATATATATATATAAACATATTCATATAATCATATACATATATATATATACACATTATGAATAAGAACGTATAATGTGTCTAAGAATATACCCATGATGGACGCAACAGTCTCATTGCTCAAGTCACGGCTGTTGCCACATGCTGACAGTGCCTCACACGGCAGCGGCGGCCCAGAGGATCTCAGTGACGCACCCATAGGAAAAGGGTTCCAGAAATATATCAATCAATTCTTGAGGAAACATAAAGCTAAACCATTGAATTTGGGAGAACCCCACCCTGTTTCTGGCAGGTTCCGATAGTAGTGATGAAATCGGATTCAAGCATGTGTTGTTCCTGCCCAAGTAACAAGCAAGATAGTTTTAACATGTTTTAACATCATGCCAACACAAAAAATAACCGGCATCTTGGGGGATGCCAGAACTGTACCAATTCGCAAAGGTGAACGATGGCCAAACATGTCTTTGAAAATTGTTCGTGGCCAAAAACAATATTAATGTGTGATGGAAATCAAAACCTGCCAAGAGTTGCACAAATGTTTGGTGGTTGAGCCTACCCCCCTGAAATATTGATGGAGTTCGTCAGTTGGGATGATGAAATTCCCGAATGGAAAGTCATAATCCATTCATTTTCCAAACCACCAACCAGATAATGTTGTAGGATCTATTTGAGGTTCCATTGAAGTCATCCACCGGTATCCGCCGGGTCCCGGTGTTTGGTCATTTTGACGTCGCAGGATGAACGGTCAATCTTTGATCGTCCAAAAATGCTGGTTATGCCATGGGTATGTTATGGTTATTCTGTTATTCTCCACAAAAAATAGCAAAAAACTAAAGGACTAAACTAGCCATCCAAGGTTGGGGATGAATGACCAGAAATTACTTGAATGGTTTGGATACCATGATCCACTTGGAACAGGACTGAGACAATAAAATGTATACAGAAGATCCCAGAAGCGTCCTCATCTGCCGTGATCTCCCCAAAACAACGGGAACCTCTCACATCTAGTTCTACGGGGGAAACCCAACGACTGCTTGACTGCCCCACGGCCATTTCACAATGTGGCAGTTCATCATTTGTTCTGCTCTACCGACTGATCCTTGTTAGGCTTAGGGACCTCCAGACTTACATGGTACAGGCGCTACAGGTACCAAACTTTTGTGGCTAAAATAGCCATATTAGCGTGCCATGTCTTCCCTTTGAGGCTTCAACCGCTGAATTTCCGTGACATCTCAACCTAGACACTCCAGGAAAACACCGAAATCTTGGCACTTTACCATCTTTACCCCGTAGTCTTTTGATGTCTTTTCTACGTTTACCATCGTAAAAACCCAGTATCTTTATGGGTACCTCGAGTGTCATCTGCTAACATAGCCATGGAGGCCATGGCCCATTTACTTCGATGATTTACCTCTCAAAACGGTGATTTTGGCAAACTGTTAGTCATTACCAGAGGATCCAAATCCCCTAATCTTGTTGGTTATGTACCCCCATTATATCTCCATATTATATCCCCATGTTTCGATAAAATCACGTGAACTCACCTTCAACTCATCACCATGCCATGACCATTACTCCGCGGCCACGCCACGGCGTTGTAGCTGACCACATCCGGCTGAAAGCGCAGCCGCCCCATGGATCGCAAAAGCTTCACCGCCAATGATGCGTCATGACCTGCTGCTGATCCAAAGAGAAAAGGCACCGAAACAAACGAGATGTATTGAGAATTTCCCTGCGACTTAGGTGTTTGATATGCTGGTTGGTGGTTTCAACCATCTTGAAAAATATGAAAGTCAATGGGAAGGATGACATCCCATATATTATGAGAAAAAAATGTTCCAAACCACCAACCAGTATGTGTGAAATGAGAAAATCAAAGAGTTGATTTTAACTGAACCTTGAAAGTTGTGAAACTCTTTATCCCTTTCAGGAAAGAATGTCATGCAAGGTGACAAGATGATGGATGAGCTAAAGACCATCTTTGAAGTCTTAGACAAACCAACATTTGGACCATTCACCAAGATTTCCCCCGCAAATCGATCTCTCATCACATGCTCTGGTCTATGTAAAATCCACAGAAACTGTATTTAAACCAACAAATCAATCAATTTACAGCCCCAAACAATAACAAACAGCTACAGCTCTGAAAAAATCAGGGTTTCCCCAATCATCATCAATCATCATCAATCATCTAATTATCTGGGAAAATCATAATATTTCCATCCATATTTCATTAACCTGTGATTTCCATCACATTTCTTTCATATTTCACTGGGGATGGGTCAAAACCCTGTACCCCTGGTGAACCCCAAAATAGCTGGTAAATGGATGTTCATCCCACTAAAAATGGTATTAATATGTATTAATAGGTATTGATCCATAGACTTATCACACGACCATTTAAGGGGATGCCCCGTCGGTGGCACCTGCGTCACAGGCCGTGATGGCGGCGTTGAACGTGACGTGGCTGGCCTGCGCTGTGGGCCTGGCAAAAAAAACGAAGGCACAAAAACGAATCGTGGGTTGACATGGGGGCGGTGAAAAAAATGTGGTGGTTAAAACATGTTAAAACGATATGACTTGATGGTTCATTAATGTTAAAAACAAGTTGAAGTTGAAAACTATATGGTTGAGTTAAGAAGTTGACCAACCGTGTCTGTTTTTTGCGAACAATCAAGATTGTCTGTCTACATGTGAATAAAGTTGGAAGCCGGAAATGGTGAAACAAGTAAATTTGCAGCTTCGAGTTAGGGATCTTCTAATATCTTCACAACTTGACGACTCCAAGACCTAGTAGCCTCAAAGGGCCACAAAAAGGTCCATGAAAAACATCAGAATCTTGGAACGACAAAGTGATAAGGCAGTTTGATGCAGTTTGACATTCCACCTTCCTTTTCAGTTGCCGCATACCCCGCCAATTGGAAACCGCTCCCAGTCTCAGGCCTGTCCAGCATGTCTTTGGCCAGATCCAAGCCCTTTCGCCACAACAATCCTCCAAGGCTGCGAGGAGATGGGTCTAGAAATGCTGATCCGGATCATTTACAATATCAGCACTACTTCACCAACCTGACATGTTTAAAAATCTTGAAAATAACTCCTAATCATAATATATCATAATCATCAGTGACAACCCTTATGAATTTTATCCCATTCGAAAAACATCTCCCTGGCGACGGTTCAGGCACCCCGTCTCGTTTATGAATCCCACCGGGTCCTCTGGTACAGCCGCTGACCTCGATGGATCTGTTGAATCCGTGGCACTTTGGGAATCAAAGCAACAAGGAACAGCAGCATTGCAAACACTGGTTGGTGGTGCAATAACCACCTAATGTGGTGGTTGAAAAAACCATGAAAAATGGAGATTTAACCAATTTAACCATGAAAAATGGATCTATAACTTAACTGGTTGGTGGTGCAATGTGCCCATCTTGAAAAATGATGGAGTTCGTCAATGGGTTTCGGATGACACTTTTTGTCACTTTGCGGTTACTGTGCCGATTGGCACTCGGTCGCATGCAGCGATGGGGCAGCACTGTACAGAGAGATCAGGTGGCCGTTCTATGGTAGTCGGGCTGCACCGTTTGTTGATCCTCAAATATCTGCTGCCGAAAACAGTGAAAATCGTCGGGGAGTCCTTGGTGCAAAAGCTTGAAGTCCAAAGTGGTCCTTGCAAAGCGGCACACTGCTCGACCCAACGCCTGGTTCAAACCGATCGGGTAGATTTTACCCACAGCTGTGCGGAACTCTCCTTGCTGGTTGCGACCCTGTAGCGCTTCATGTGCCGCTGGATGATGGTTGCACCTTCCGCCTTTCCCTTTCCTCAGCATGTCATGTCGAAATGAGTCAAGCCTGAGCAGAAGGAGGGTGGTAGGTTTTTTTGCTGGTGAGCCAACAATGCACTGATCAAAGCTGACTGCACTGAAACACTGCAGGGTGCGGCATAGTTTGGCCTGTGCCGACCCCCATATGCTTGCAGGGTCATGTTTCACAGCCCAAACTGGCCATTGTGGGTGTTCGACAAAGCCACACCCGCCGAAGATGGCAAGTTCCAGGAGGATGTCGAAGATGAAGAACACCAGACGTGATCCAATCCTCAGCTGCTGCCCTTCTCTGGCTGTGAGTGCTGGCAATCCGTCAGGGTGTGCTCCATTGCGGAGGGGTCGCGGTCCGTCTCCCAGGAAGCGGGCTGCGGTAAAGGTCTCGCAAGGCGGACCCCCTCCTGCACCCAGGATTTGTCCAGCCCGGACCCTGTTGAGCCACCAAGAGGTAGCGGTGTCGGTGGCCAGGTTGCCATCTTTGCGCTGCATACACATGTCGACTGAGATAACCAGCAACTGCGCTCCATCCTCCAGCACCGTTGTCTCAATGACTTCGTGAAGGTCTTGAGGACGGCGGTAACCGCTGTAGAAATGTACGAAGACCTTCCATCGGATGTGAAGGCGGGCTGTCTCACGTGCCAAGTTGTGCTGCGCAAACGCGCCATGGCCTTGATTTGGCCCTGGTGGCGCATGCATGACAAAGGCCGGGACGTCATTGGAGAATAGGTGTACCTGGGGTTCATCAATCTGCTCACGTGCTGCACATCTCCCTTGGAGCTCCTGAAAGGAGGAACCCGGGGTAGTTGTGCGGGCGTCCCATTTGGCTTTGAATGCCTGTGCATCAGGTGTGTCATGTGGCGGCAGGAGCGGCCCATGGATGCGCACTGGCGGTAGGAATGCTTTTGTCTTCCACCATCCTTGCTGCCTCATCTCGCTGGCATATTGCTTTCCTTCTTCATCCCATCGGTGGACGTCTTCCTCGCTGGCCGGAGGGAAGCAAGCTTGGAGGGTGATCAGGCATTCTGGGCAGTCGTATAAGTGCATGAGGAGCCTGGCTCTAGCATGGTATACAGAACTTTCCACATGCATCGCAGGTGGCATGGGTGGCATAAAATCTCTCAATTCTTTTGTACCCATGTGTTCGTGCGGCATGGGAGGCTAATCCACGCTTTGAGGGAAAGCATCTATTGCAGAGGTCGCATTGCCATTTTTCTTGTATGGGCTGGGAGGCGACGGGCAGCACCCCCCCATGTGCTTCAAACACTCGGGTGAACCTATGAAGGAAAACCTGTCGTTCAGCAATGGCGGTGCAGTACTGCAAACATGAGTGCGCAGCTCTTTTCAGGCGTCCCTTCCATGACGTGTCGAGTGCAATGAGCGGTAACCATGCCTCCAAGTCATCTGATCGGGGGGCAAACTGGACATCGTAATGGGTACGAAACCATCTGAAAGCCTCAGCACATCCCGCTACCCAGGAGTTGGCATTGGTAGCGTCAGCCATCAGGAGGTTCCATAACGCTTTGGGGCAGGTTTGTGTGAGGCGCTTGATGTAGCGGAGCCGTGCGACTTGCAGTGCATGTTTAGGAGGCAGGACACCTGCCAAGGCTGACACTGCATCCATCTCCATGAGCAGTGGGTTGGTTCCCCTGAGCTTGCCTTTGACCATCAGGCAGAAGGGCTTGCGCAAGGCATTGTGCCATTTGTCCCATTCTTTAGAGGTGACCCCTGTCCAAACGTGCGCATTGTACATAAATTGGCTAAGTGCTGTGGATTGGAAAACCTTGGTCTTGGTGGGCAGGGAAACGTATGGTTTGTTGTAGAATGGCCTTGCAAGGGCGCCCCAGGTGGAGCGGGCCATGGAACTTCTCTGCTGGATCTCTTTGCCATGCACGTTTCCAACTTGCAGCCATGTTCCTAGGTGCTTGTATGCAAAGGCAACTCGAAGGGCAATGTGGCCTTCAGAGGATTGCCAGCATAGCATCGAGTCAGCTGCTGCAAGTGCCGCTTTCTTGTCCTTGGATCCTTTGCCAACCAGATTCCAAAGCACTTCTGTTTTGCCCTGATCAAAATTGATGCAGAGCCCGCGTTTGTTTGCTGCAGCGATCACTGATTCAACAACGTCTTTTATCCCTTGTTCCACTTGCTGGATGGAGCGGCCATGTATTCCAAACGCACAGTCATCAACAAAGGACACATCAAAGTAACCAACTGCAGGCATGTCATCAGGGGAAAGAAAGTCGGTACAGGCTGCGGAATGTCCGTACCATACCAGGTCTGAGCTTTTGGCCATGGATTGCTTGACATCTTTCAATAGGCATGACATGATCGTGTTAAAAAGGATATCCCCTATCGGGTCGCCGGGTCTGGTGCCTCTCCTTGTGCGGCATGGTTCATGGATACCATCAATGAAGAAATGGGTATTAGTCATCGCATCTTTCAGGATGGCAAGCATGTGCGGCGTTACCCCTTGCAGGGCAAAATCCTTGTCAACACTTTCTGCAGTCTGGGCGGCTGTTTCGGGCGAAATACCTATGGAAGTCAGAGCCTGTGCCAAAGTGGCTGTATCACCGTCCCCTGGAAACAACGCTTGTCTGAGTACACTGTAAAAGGCGGCCCTGACATCAAAGAAAACGATGGCAGCCGGGGTTCGATTGGTGGAGGTCCAGTGCCAGAAGGTCTGCAACATATGATGGGCCATGTCTGTTCCCTGTCCTTTACGTCCACCTAACTGGAGTGAGTGCAGTGACTGGGTCCAGGCCTTTTCAATAGGGCGCCTCAACGTCATGTGGTAGACTTTGGCTGTAAAATCGGACACGAAGATAGAGCGGTAGCCAGAAGGCTCTGACGGGTGCATCTTTCCTTTGTGGAGTGGGAAAAGTCTTCCACCTTTCCATGACAGCGGCTCATGGGAGTGCGCTGCACATTTGGTGACCAGCGTGAGGAATTGCCTCGCAAAGACTTCACCACCCGCCTTCAAGAGGGCAGGTGGCAGTTCGTTTGGGCCAGGTGCACGTCCACGCTTGAGCTTTCGCAAACATTGCTGAATGTCCCAGGCTGAGGGAAACGATGCAGGCTCTTGCAGGTCAAGGCATTGACAGGCATTCAGAATATCATTAGCAGCTAGTTCAGTGGTAGTGATACTGTGTCCCGCCTCAATGGCAGCAAACTGCTCCATCCATACTTCTTGCCTCTCACTGAAGGTGGCAGTCAACGATCCGTCTGCTTTTTTCAACATGGGCAAGGGTCGGAGGGAGCCGGTGGTTTTACGGCTTTTGCCACCGAGCCTGCGGAGGGTTTTAAACACAGTGCGTAAATCACCGAGGCTGTCTGAGTCCTGTAATTGCACAAGGAGCTGATCGAAAAAAACTCCTATGTCCTGGCGTACAGCTTTGCGGATGTGCTTCTCAAGTGGGACGATCTGTTCTTTAAACTCTGCCGTGTGAGTGAGATTCCAGTGCCTGGCTCGGTCAAGCAGGTGTCTTTTCATGGCAATTGCCTCCAGGGTGGCTTTGCTAAGCTGTGGTCGGCGCCGTGAAGATTTCTTTTGACAAAAGAACTGTTTGCCAAGTTGGAGGAGTTGCTTTTCGTACCATGCAGCGTGAGTCTCCACACTGATATCCCACACGGGGATTGGCAGAGTGGCCAGTGCTTTTCGGAACGCTTGGACCTTGTCTGGGCATAAGAAGGCCTGCTCATCCCAGGTCTCATGCTCAGCAGTGGCAACTCGTTGTTTGAGCATACCTCTAAGTTGCATGCAGAGTGGAAGGTGATCATCGTGACAGAATGACTTGTCAAAATCAGAAAATACTGAAGTGGCAGCCACAATGTCGTGCACTCTACGTGAAACTAGGATATAGTCCCTTCGGTATTTGGCTCCGTTTGTGTGGGTCCACGTGTGACCCGGTCCGGAATGGAAATGGTCAAAAGTGGATGGGACAAAAAACTCCAAATCAATCAGGAAGTTGCCAAACAATCTTCCCTGCTGGTTGAGCGCCTCAGGATTTGTTGTACCAACAAAGGGGGAGAACTCTTGGTTGATTGGGGCATTGGCGTCAATAAACGTCCAAACCAAGTCGTAGGCAGCATGGGTGCGGTACAGTTTTGCAGTCTCCTTCCACCATGAGGCAAGAACATCAATTGGTCTGTTGCCGTCACCTTTGTTTTTGCTGAGGCATGGTGCGTGTAGTACCACCAGGGATAACTTCAGTTCGCAATTTTCCAGAAGGACAAAGAGCCGTCTGGGATCAGCCCATTGGGTTGTAATCCTGAAATCACGAAAAGAAAGCTTGGTACCATCGGAAAGAGTAGCCAGTGGAAGGGTTTGATGAATCCACAGTTCACACCCTAAACAAACCGGGTTGGGGCCATGGTGGCCTGCAGCAAAAATGTGGTAATGCTCACTTCTGTACCTTCCCTGCTTCGTGCGGGCTTCTTGGATGCCCACAACAGCAACACTCTTGGCATGGAGTTGGGCATCAATCCTTGCTGTGCGTGCCCCTGATTGGCGACCTATTTCATTTTTGGTGTTCAAAATGATCAAGCGCAAGCACATTGGCAGTCGCACATGTGAAATCAAGTGTTAGCCAAGGGCTTTCTTGTGGAGAGGCTGTGGTTGGCACTGGGGGGTGCTGGGGTGAGGAGGGGAACTGCATTACTTCTTTTTGCACCAACGGCGGGAAACAATGTTGGACTCTTTCTGAGGCATCCTGGAGCCAACACCAGTGCAAATCATGTGGGGAGTGTGCCAGTGCATGAAGGCCCGGTGAATTCCATGCTGGCAACATGTGTGGGTCAGCGTCAGCAGCCCACTTGGCTAGTGAGTCTGCAAGTTCATTCCAAGGGTGCCCTTGGTGTGCGGGGACTTGGGCAACAGTGGTACTGGGACCAAGCCATCTTGATAGCACTCGACACATTTGCGCCAACCTGGGAGAGGCATTTGTAATATTTTCAGATGTGGCTATCATTTGGCTCAGCATGAGGTCTGGTCGAATGATCTTTGGGCAATGCTGCAAGAACCGAAGGCCGACATCCTGAGCAACAATAAAGGCCGTTAGCTCTGCAGAAATGTTATCCAAAGTCTCCGCACCTATCCATTGTGGGTGTGTAGGCTGCATCTGTACCTGGCCAGCGTAGCATCCCAAGAAACATGAGCGCTCAGCGTCTGTGCAAACCACAACAACACTCCACCCTGCAGTACGTGGTCCAGTCGATCCATCAACGTACAACTCCCATGTCCAATGCAACGGATCAGAGTCAAGGGGTTGTGAAAGTAAAGCATTATAAGTGGCAGGATGTACTTTCAAACCATCTGGTAGGTGCGAGGGGGAGGCAAGTGGCCATGAGACGCAATGTTTTGCCCAGTCCGACTTCTGGAACCATGCAATTGCTGAAACTTCAGGGTCAAGTTGCGTCCATGAGGCGTCAATACTGTGTGGAATAGTGGCTTCAAGACATAGTGTAACCCTGTGTCTGGTCGGGACTGGAGCATTCACTTCGTCTTGCGACCCAAATGCCCTGTGCAGGGAGCAGGCAAGGTCCTGGTCTGATCTGTGTTGGGAGTTATCAAATGGATCATGTTCTGGCCGGCTAGTGGGGGGCATCTCGGCCCACGGCATCTGGGAATCCCAGGGGTCAGGTTCATCAGGATCTTGAGCCGCATGTCTGTGAATTGCTACGGTAAGGGATTGGCCATCAAACAGTGGTATCGCCTCATGGGGAAGCAATTCACGGTCTCCAGCCCAGGCGGAGCATTCATTGGTAGGCTGTCAGCACTCTTGATCTTTGTATGCAATACCTAATAGGGTATGATACGGGATGACATGTGGAGCCATCGATGCGTGCCTTTGAGGAGGGAATCCCTCCAGGGCTGAGTCGACAACATTAACTAGCACTGAGTTGAAATTGTCAATGGAATGTTGCACAAGTATGACGTGCAATGCAACGTCAATCTCCATTTCAATCGGATTGGGCTGGACAATGTGAAAGTGCAACGGCTGGTCCAATAAAACAAAATCACTCCATGCCATACGGAGAAGGTGGGTCCATTCTTCCGGGTCTTGGTAAAGCTGCACGGCTCTCGATGCAAAGCACTGTGGGAGTCGTACATGATCAATATACCAAGACACAACCGTGACCGATGGATCATCCTGCCGGGCAGAAAGCAAAGACAGCGGTTGCCAGGCACTTTGCAATACTGAGTGAAACGTCAAAAAATGAAATGAGCTTGATGGTGTCCCTTCTCTAAGAGGTGGGGTGATGGTGACAGAAATCGCATTGGCCGTCGGCTCTTGCTCTCGATTTGGATGACTTCTGGGTCCGGAGCGAAAGGAATGGTCTACCAGGGAGTGCAAACTGCGGATCTGCTTTTGAATCTTGGTAAAACTGATTTGGATCAGCGTTACGTCAGTGTCCCATTCTTCATCCAAGGAGGAAAGTGCAATCTCGAACTGGTATCCATTTCGGACTGGGAATGTCATCTGACCTTGAATCACAATAGAACCATGGGTGATCTCGCACATTTGGTTGGGTCGAAATGGCCGGCATCTGTCTGTTATCCCAACCTCCTGAATAATGACTTGCTCAGTGACCTGCGAAGGTAACTGAGTGCAGAAGGAAGTGGGGTGCCACGGGTCCTCAAGCATCTCAACTACAGTCAGTACTGCTGCTCTGGTGGCAGGGTTCTGCGCCTGAATGACAATGACATGAGCTGCAACGTTGGGATCTCCTCCTAAAGGGTGAGGTTGCACTAGCTGCAGTGTGACATCCTGAGTAGGGTCAAGCCAGTCTTGCCATCGGTTCAAAATTTCAAATGGCCAATGCATCGGCAGCTGTCCTAGTAGTACGGCTCTAAAATGATCGGACCTGGGCAAACGGTGCACGTCTGAGAACCAAGTGTGGACAGTCAGTTGCCTGTGTGGTTGCATCGCACATAAAGGAGGTAATTGGTCAATCTGCCACGCAAGAGCCTGTCTGAAACTGGCAATGTCCCGTATATGCAATAACGGCATACTATTGGGCGGAACATGAGCTGTTGCGGGGATGGCATCTGATACTCCGGTCGGTGGGGCAATCGCGTGTGGGCTGGCCTCAGACCTCTCTGGGATCTGTTGCATTGTCTGTGTCCGTCCTTCCTCAGGAATGACTGGCGGTCTTATGGGTCTTTGCATAAAAGACATGGCATCTACATCATATGATTGGCTTGACGAGGCAGTGCTAGTGAGGTGCGCACTTTCGTGTACATTTAGTACTGCACTCATACCTGAGAAAATTTCCTCTGGCTGGTCAGTCTGGAATCGGAGAATCCCTGACCACATGTGACATGGACGCTCAACACAAAAAGGCCAGAGGTCATGCATTTCAATCATCATGTTGGTGGAAATGCTGTCAGGTACTGATTCTGCCACCTGAAGGATTCCCTGCCTTGATCCACCGTGAAAAACAGTAGTGAAGTGCAACGCAACCTTTCCGGGAGTCATACCTTGTTCAAGGATGACATGAACGACAGCTTGACTGCGCATCGCATGAGTCGGCATAGGCTTGACAATTAAGACCTTGAGGGGTTCCTGCCGGTGAATGTGGTCAAACCAAACAGTGCAAATGTCCGCGTACCAAAGGTCAAAAATGTTGTCCAACCTTACCATGCGTGGCGCTGTACAACGTGGCATGGTTGTGTGATGCACGTACCATACATCAATGCTCATTTCCGGGCCGGTTGCAGCTTGGTGTGTTCTGGCATATTCTTCAAACAATGAGGTCAATTCAATCATCCAGATAGGTCGGGGTCTCTGCGCTGTGCCCTGCGGCAGCGGTTGCGCTGGGATGGGCACATTGAAGTCAGGAGGTGACTCCGTCTGCTGATCTGAACAACGGTGTTGCAAATGTGGATGTGAGATCCCCTCAATGAGGTGGGCGTCTGACACTCTGCCTTGCACAGAAAAGTGGTCAATGGCATTGCAGTTATCTGTGGTTGGTGGCACTGGCAACTCGTCCCTGACAGCATTGCTGATGCACCTGGGTTGGAAAAACTGCTTGAGTGACGTCTGTCCCTTCGGGATGCCTTTGCATTTTGAAAATTGACCTTTCTTTTTGAAAAATTGCCCAATTTTTGTTTGCTGCTGTACTCCTTTGGTAGAAGCATTGGCATCCTGAATTCCACGGGATGTCGAAGCCTGGATCTGTTCTGCCTGGCAGCATTGCTTGAAGCATTGAAGATCGTGCTTCACGGTGGAGTCAGGATTTGCAGGCTGAGGCCCTTCTTCTGTTCCAGGGCACTGGGTGTTCATAACAACCTTCGGTTGCAGTACAGCACCTAGCGTTAGCAGCCTGTCCTTGCTCTTATGAATGGTGGGCAGTTGATCTGGTACATCTTGCGCATTTCCAAGTTTCTTCAGATTTTGGGCAAATCTGGATCCTGTGGTTGGTTTCGGTGACTGGGTTGCGGCATACTGAAAAAGGGCTGTGTCATCGTCCGCTTCCTCTGGTTCAGTGAGGAAGTTCATGAACGCATCGCTTTCCTGGTCTTCCTGGAGCGTCTCAACTGCCATCTGAGTGTCCAACGTAGAATTTGGATATGGTGGAACAGTGATGAGCACATATGAGCCATGCCTGGTCGGCCGTGATCCGTGATCATGTCGGGGCCAGTCGGTGCCATCAAGTGAGAGCTCACATTGATCTTCGAAAAACTGACAGTAATGAAAAACCCCTGCAGTCAAAAGAAGGTGCGATCTCAGAACTTGATACCCAATACGATGCACTGTCCTAATCACTGTTGGATCTCTAGGCTGTTCATTGGGTGCTTGTGGAAAGAGATATCTGGTATCTATGAGAATCAATCGATCTGTTGATCTGCGGGGAACATCTCCAGTCCTTTGCACAATGGCTGGAATGGCTAGCTCAGGAAAATCAACAGGCCTCGTCGGGATAGGGTATACCGCTTCAAGGTGTTGCAGCGGAACATTGAGTGCCGTTGCCATTTCATGGGAGGGTTGAACGAGTTGTGCATTCACAAGATGCATCACGATCTCCTGTCCATGAAGTTGAAAAAGGTGTAGTGCAGTCATAAACCTGTTTGCTCCTGTGGATGAGCTTGCCAAGGTGGGACTGCGGGGCGGGGAAGTGCCATCTGATTCACATGGATTCTCAGGAGCAGGGTCATTGTGGTCAATCCGGCTGCTGGAAGAAGTCACTGGTGCGGTAGGTCCTCTGGGCTGTGAGGTCATGTGTACGAGCTCTGCTGCTGCATTAAGAACAAGTACTTGGAAAACATCACCATGACCAGTGTCATGTGTGGGTTGCAAGGTGTTGGGGATGTCTTGCCATCCAAATGTGATTCTACATGTGTTGTGTCTGCACATTCCTGCAACATCAGCCGCTGTAATAATGTCATAACCACCAATGTGTTCGGCAAAAGAACAAGCCACTGAGAAGATATCAAAGTGTAGACGATTCTCAGACATCACTGTGACCAAACCTGCAAAACGTGGTGAATCCAGTGATTGAGTGATGATTATGTCAAGCGCAACAAATCTTTGTGATGCAGTTCTTGGCGGGTCAGGATTGATGATGGTGAGGTCAAACCAGTCGTCAGTGTCAATCTGGTCCATCCATAGAGAGGAAAATTGTATGACATCCCATGTATGAAATGGAAATTAAACAATGTTTTAAAACCACCAAGCAGAACACTATGGAATCCCAAAAATATTTGAAAAATGCATTTTTCATAGATAGTCAATGCTTTGGAGGTGATAGTCCCACTACAGGATTGATTTATGATCTTGCTTCATAGATCATCACTCTTGGTGACTAGATTCACAAATCTGCTTCAAGGGTCTAGATACAAACCTTGACCGGTCAAAGCGTCCATGAAAATTACATTAAGTACCAAATTCCTGGGTCAAACACATCTTTTGTTAATGGATGTGTTGAGGATCTAGGTAATGTATCTGAAACAAGTCGAAACGAGTATGTGGATAATCAATGACAATAATGGATGTAATAAATAGATAGCTGCTATCCACATTCCCTTCCATTTGCCACATGATCTCATAAACCAACCGGATTGTTATAGATTCTATGGTCTATGAACTGGCGAATCTGAAATCATGTATATAAATAGTTTCCAGCAGGTTATGTTGGTGTAATTGGTGGATTTAACTTTTTTGCACATGAATCTCATCATGAATTCTGGTGGAGTTAATCCCATTCATTTCAAAAATCCCAACATATCCTCACGTTTTGTTGGAAAAAAAAACATATTTCCCAATACCGGGGATACCCTCCAGACTCGCTGGAAACATCCACCCTGGCTTCGATGATTTCCCAACCTCCACGATGCCCAGGTGCGGCCGCGTTCCCGGCCACCACCAAAGCAGCCAAGGCTGACCTGTCTGCTGCTTGCAGCAGCTGCAGGGACTGCTGCCAGCTGCAGACGTTGATCCTGGGGAAACGTCACAAAGATCAACGGTTTCAGTGGAAAGTCAATCTGAAAATCATCTGACTCTGGGTCAAAATATGTCAAAATGGGGTACCCCAATCATCAACCTGCAGGCTACTGAGAAAAATCGACGAAAATCATCGAATTTCCGGGGTCCTTTTTTTCACAGCCATCATCAATGGGTGCGGAACCATGGGAATGGCATGATGAGGGAGATCATCCCTGGGGCCACCTTCCGCCCCATGAAAACTGGCAGCTCGGCATGGTTTTTACACCATGAAATCCACTGGGTGTTCATCCCATTGAGCTGAAGATACCCTGCAACTTGTAACTTTTTAAAGTGTTTTGTTGCTTCGTTTGTACCCTATCTCGAAATCAACAAACAACACTACAAACAACACTACAAACAACACTACACAACAAACAAGTATTTAATTTTTCAGATCATACCCTCTATAGTAAATTAACACTTCGACCTCTGAAAAATAACAGAAAAAATCACAATTTTTTGGGAGTGGTTTCACAAACATCGTCCAACCCCGATGACCAGGGTCTTTCTGGGATCCTGGGTACCATCCGCCGAGGCTCGCCGCGCCGAAGCAGACTTGGTTCAACTGAAGCAGCTGCGCGGCCGCCAAGCGCAAGGCGTCTGGGCATACTGTAGGTGTTTTTGTGGCTAACCATACGATAAGCTATAAAGTTATATGGAATATCCCCAGGTATAATATATATTATATATATTATAATATGTGGTTTTATATATGGTTTATTCATGTTTATATTATATAACTATTATTAAACGTTGCCAAAGTAGCAACGCGTCGATTTTCTGGGGGTCTATATATCTGAACATGGGGTGGAATCACCCGCTAATTTAATTAATATAATTCTGGCAAAATCTTAGCATGCCGGTACTTCCCAAACTCGGAATAATGAGGCATAATGAGGCCCAATTGGGGATGACGTCAGGTCGTTGCGCTTGCTGGAATTCACACAGATCCATATAATATCATATAAGCATATATAAGCCCATTTTGGCACAACACCCGAGCTGATGTTTGTCAAATTTCCATGGAATATTTATGAATATTTGATGACCACCCCATGTTCGAAGCCAGAAAAATCACTGGCAAAAAGTGACTGTCCCCGAACCGGGCAATCGCTCGGATTGGTCCCTGCTGTGGTTCTGGCTCCTTGCCTAGGCCTTGTTGCCACTGTTGGCGACATGCTGCGACAACACTGCTGTAGCTGGCGCAATTGGGCCTAGGTCTTGCAAATGTCATCCCAACATTGGTCTCAACAGTTGAATCCAAGGACTGAAGTCAGCGGCAAAAACATCATTCCCAGCCGAATGCACCATGTTTTCGCTCGGTGGAGGTTCAGTTGAATTTTGTCACTTGGCACCGCCAGGTAGCCCTGGAAATGTGAGCTTTTTGAAAGTAGTTGTGATGGTCGGCAAAGGCCCGCAGCACACAAACCACAAGAAGAATTGGGACGATCAGGAAATGATTCGTGACCATCTTTCCTTGGGGTTGAGTCTGAAGAATTCGAAAGTTGTTTCTCCCAAACTTGGCATACATAAAAACAAAACAATAAAAAAACATCTATAACAGGCTTCTAACTCCAGCTCCTGTCACTACAATGACACCGCACAACTCACCATTCTTCCCGATCCTCCCAGCCCAGCCGGTTCCCGGCCGGTTCCCGGCGTCGACGCCACCGCTGTGTCTCCCGGCACCACGCGCACAGCTGCCATGCTGAAGCACAGCTGCAGCGCGCTGTGCCACGCAGAACCGCCGCGGCAGGCGCTGATCAGCGCGCTGCAGAAGGCTACATCGAAGCCTGGGGTCCGCCGTGGTCCTTTAAAGGGGGGAAGGTATACAAGGTCAACATAGACAGATACTTGATGAATTGTGATTTTAATGGTAAGTGCCCAGAATGTCTGAAGGTTCATGGTGCAATATGTATCAAACATCATGTTTTGAGTATATTTGAAATATGGTGTTAACATGGTTTAACATGTTTTAACCATGGTTATATGACGGGATGACAACATTTGTTTATTTATGGAACAAGCGTAATTACAACCAGCAGAAGGTCAAAATCACCAAGAAATTGCTGGATGACTTGTGGGCTGATCCAGCCCATCTGAAATCAGGGCCCCAGGGCTGGGACCATGTTCAACCTTAAAGCTAGTGATCACTCTTAAGATCCTTCAGTATATGTTCAAATGCTTCTATATATATATAAAGAGGTTTCCTAAAATACGGGTACCCCATTTTTGTTTGGGATTTTCCATCATAAACCATCCATTTTACGGGTAACCCCATGACTATGGACCCCTTGATATAATAGTTCTCTATCAAAACCAAGACCAAGTTGATCCTGTCATAGATTATCAACCTGTAGCAGGACCTGCAACAATGACTGAGCCAAAAATTGGCCCACACCCGAATGAACATGGCGTACACCAAAATAGGGTACCAAAATACCACACAGAATCAATCCAAAAAGATTTCGTCAAATCATTAAGTCAGTTCATCTGACTTGACATGGTTTGAATGGTAGGTGGGCCTAACCCAGTTCACTGTCTAGACCCACAAGACAGTCACAAATTACTATTAAAGATTGGGTGAATGTATACTCCCAAAAAAGCAATAGTAAAACATCCCCAATGTTTTCACTTTTACAGGTCGGGCAATAGAAACCATCAATCCACATCTGGTTGGTGGTTTCAAGCCCTCTGAAAAATATAAGTTCGTCAGTTGGGATGATGTTCCATTCCCAACTGTTTCTGGAAAGTCATAATCCATTCCATGGTTCCAGTCACCACCAACCAAATTTTTTGGGGTGGTTTATGAGTGTTTAACCAGAGTATTAACCATTAATATCCCATCACATTAACCACTATTCACCATTGATTCACCATTGATTCACCATTGATTCACCATGGTTAACCAGGATATCTTGGTGATTTTATAGGTGTTTATGACATTGCTTTACCAAAATCTCTCCCAATCTTTGACCTATCCCCCCTTAGGATCGTCCCTGCCAAAATCGCGCCTGCTTCTTTCCCATCCTTCAGTAGCTCCAAGGCCTGTGGAAAACGTGGCAATGTGACCAACGAGCCAAAAAACCGACCAAGCCCAAAAACGGAAAAGTGGATTCCATCAGTCAAAAACAGACAAAACCATCGAAAGACATATATTGACGTGTCAGGGTTTTGTATGTGAAAAATGATATGCTAATCTTCAAGCAACACAAAAATGGGTGTGGTTCAAAACGAAACTTGGCTCTAGCCAGCAAAACCCGAGATTCCATCAAAGCAGGAAGCAAGAATCTAAAGCGCTAAACGTTAGATATGCATATATCATATCTACAAAAGGACAATGAGCATAGGTAGTTAAGCAAAAAAGCATAAAAATCATCAAGAGATAGCAACAAATGAAAATATCCTATGGACTCGGACTCCTAACGGAATACGCACTTTCCCAAGATCTTTCAGCTGAACGACCGCTTAAAATGGAGTTGGACTTTGGTGTCCAGGTCGGACGGTCCTCAAAAATTGATGGTTCTTGCTAAGAATGACCAATTTGGTCTTATTCTCCTTTCGTACATAGCATTGTCATCCCCAGTTCAATAGATTTCATCCATAACACAATTCCGCCTGGTTGGCTTCACACATCAGCCTGGTCAAAACCTAAACCTGACCATTTTTGGGGTTCTTCACATCCATATTTGACTAGTTTGGTGTTGCACCGGATGACCCATGGCTGCCCAAAACAAACCAGCGCGACCAGTCACCTGCTGCCAGGCACTCCGTTTGCCCAGGGCTACCACTCGCTTGGTGAGTTCCACCAGACCCTTGCCATGGCCATGGCGGCCATGCCGGCCATGCACTGCGACGCATGTGGCGCCGCATGTCATGCAACGCCCGCAGTGGGAGAAGCTGAGATCGAAATTTGAGGGATGGGGGAACCAATACCCTTTGGTAATTTAACATAGCTATTGAAAATACCCCATTTATAGTTGATTTACCTATTCAAAATGGTGATTTTCTATAGTCATGTTAGTTTACCAGAGCGTAAGTGGGCGGCAGTCGATGCCGGTGAAGTTGATGAGGCTGACAGGTATACATTTACTCGAGCAATTGGAAAACATCACCTCCCAAGGTTATAAGTGGGACGGACTTAAAAGACTGAGAGATAAATTCACGCCAACTTTTACTAAATTCAAAGATGCCGATAGAAACCATGTTCCTTTCAAAAACTAGCCCCAGAAAGCCGCTGAATACCTCCGTGATGTTCAATGGAAAGCCTCTTCTACTGAGTCTTTTCCTTCACGTTTGCATATCCCACTTCAAAATGCTAGGTACATCCGGATGATGATTTTCCTTTCGCCATCACTGAGTTGGATGCTGTTCATGTTTGAAGAGAAACACGACTCCAGGCGCCAGGCGATGATGGCATCCCTGCAGAATTATACAAATGGTTGAGTACTGAAAACAGACTGCTACTGCTGAAAGATCTGAAAGCTGCCAGTCCGACTGTTTCGAAGCCGGTGCCATGGATAACAAGTTTCTCAATGCGGTTGTGGTTTCAATCTACAAGAAAGGTGATTCATCTTCTCTCGCAAATTACAGACCCATCTCATTATTGTCCTGCTGTTATATAAGATCATTAAAGCGCTGGTTAAGAATAGGCTTTTAGCAGGACTAGATCCTTGGCTGATGCAAACTCAGTACGGCTTTCGACCTAAAAAATCCACAAGCCATGCCATTTGTGTAGCTAGACGTCTTCAGGACATCGCCGAAGAATCTAGAAGTAGGAGTACTCTGATCCTATTAGATTGGGAAAAAGCCTTTGATCGTGTAGCCCAAGAAAAGGTGATTGAGACTCTAAAACGCTTGCTGGTCCCGAATAGGATTTGCAACTTGGTCGCGAGTTTTTACCAAAATCCTGAGTTCAAGGTCAAAGTTGCTTCAGACAATTCAGATTGGACATCCCAGCGAGCAGGGCCTTATTGAACTGTGTACTCCACGCCAGATTGAACCAATTGATGGCATATATTTCTCTGAAGTGCTTTTTGCAGATGACAAACTGATTTTTGGCGCAGCGAAAAAAGCTGCATCAACGTATTGCTACATGCAATTGAAAGACATTCTGAATATTTTGGACTGAAACTAAATTACGATAAGTGCATTAACATTACTGCTAACCAAAGAGTTTCGTCAGTTTGTTTTCCCCCAACCGGTCCTGGGCAAGGTAAGTTGGTTCCTATAGAAAAAGTTCTGCAGCTTACTTTGGCACAATTTTATCCGATTCATTCAGTAATAAGGCAGAACTTCTGAACAGATTGGGAGACTGCACTGCGACAGCGAATAGGGGTTGGAATGAGTTCAGTTGACTAATGCCGAAATCTCTCGTTTAAATTCCTTCCAAATTAAGTCTCTAAGCAGAATTTCGGGTAAACCTCCTACTTTTATAGACAGATCAGAGACTAATGAGCGATTGTATCGTGAAATTCAGGAACACTACGGTTGCAATTTCGAACATTTTGGCGATACATGGCAGAAAGCAAGACTCAAACTCTTTGGTCACATTCTTCGTAGTAGTAGAGCGGACCCGCTTTCGCAAGTCACTTTCGCCTCTGATGCTCTTCACCCTCGGTTAGTTTACACTCGTAGACCCGGAAGACCAAAAGCAGACTGGGTCTGGGAATCTTACAACGATGCTTTCATGGTCATTAATGGACAGAGCGCTCTTTTCAATCCTAACGACATTGAACACTTACGGCAAGTCAAAACAGAAGCACTTCGCAGAGAATTCTGATCATTTAAGGCTTGCCAAGGCTACTTACTAGTACGGCCTCTCAAGGTAATCCGTGTGGTATCTCTTCGATGGGATGTACGGTGCTTTCCACTGTTTGTATTCCATTTTAAGAAGCATTTTGCTTCATGCGGAGCTTGTAAATATGTGTGCCGGGAGCCCTTTTGCTCGCTAGAAAAAAATATATGTGTATATATACACTACTGTATCAATCAGAAGCTGTTTGACGGCGAAGATGCAGCTGACCGTTGAACCGTCCATTAAAAGACTCGTTTCGAAACGTCTGAAACTGAAACTGGGATAGCAAAGTGTCCATCCCTACTAGCCTACAGGGCCTACATGTGTCTTTGCAACGTCCAAGCAATGCACAAGTACACCTGGTTGGTGGTGCAATAACCATCTTGAAAAATGATGGAGTTCGTCAATGGGAAGGATGACATCCCATATATTTATTATGGAAAATAAAAGTCATGTTCCAAACCACCAAGCAGAGTATTAACCATTAATATCATCCCATTATTCACCATTGATTCACCATTGATTCACCATTGATTCACCATTGATTGTGCCAATCTACATGGGCCCAAAATCCTGCCCCATTTCAGGCAAATTTTAAGCACATCAGTTCCAAAGAGTTCCTGCAGAACTTAAGCCACTTACTAAGCCGCATTCGGAAAAATCCCACACCGGTTTCAAACCGAGGTGGAACCGTTCGCTTCACCGTCCCCAATATGTAACATAATTATTCCAAATCCAAATCCCACATCCATGTAAAAAATGTAAAGAGATGTAAAGAGTCACTGCATAAAGCTCAGTAATGACTAATGACTACACATTTTTTTGAGGGATTGGAACCACCAACCGTAGATACTGTGGAGGCAAACATTCTGCATATTCCTTACACAACACAATGGGAACCATTCATTTTCTGGGCCGCATCGCAGCTGGTGCCTTCCTTTAAAATTTGAACTCTTGTCATTTTCAAACCGACACGTCGGCACTGGAACAAACAATGACCCACTCTTGCACGCGAAATGTTTCGTGCATCATGAAACTTCAGCCTAAAGAAACATCTGACACAAACCGTTTTGAAGTGTATAACTCCCATGTGTACCTCATCGTATCTTGATATCGCTAGATGATGTTGCAATTTTTCAGAATCTCCCGTGCTCAGGGTGAGCTCGCTTTGCAGTCCAGTCCGACACATGCAGAAATCGCCATGTAGCGGAACATGCCGCCGCCCCGCAAGGGCCACCTTCTAAGGACGATCCCATCCCCAGCTGATCCCATTCCCAGCGAACTGGAAAATGGCCATTGAAATAGTGAGTTTTCCCATTAAAAATGGTGATGTTCCATAGTTATGTTAGTTTGCCAGAGGGTAATCTTAAACGTTTGTTTGTTTTTTTATATGGGGTTGAAGGGATTGATAGGGATTGCCAGTCCATGGCTTGTGATCTCCAATATGTCGGGTAGTATGTCCCCCGAACGAATCATCAACCAACAGGGGTGGATCGCAGCTACTGCTCACTTTAATGGATTATCCCAGCTGTGACAAAGAGGGATACAAACCTCCCCATCAACACGTGGGTGCGAGCAGCATTGGTGAGAAAATAGGACATGTGTGATGAACCCATTGTCATATGATCCAATTTATCATAGAGCTTTACGTTTAGATACTTACTTACATTCTCCATCATTCTCCCATGTTTAGATGGTTTAAGGGCAATGTTTTTGCGGGCTACGAGTACAATCTAAAGAATCTACCCTCTGGTAAACTAACATAGCTATTGAACATGGCCATTGAAATTGAGAGTTTTCCCATTAAAAATGGTGGATCTCTCCATAGTTATGTAAAGGTTTACCAGAATCTAAGGTACACATATAGAGCTTGGGGTATCTCCGAATTTTGGGGATCTCATGGCCTGAGGTTTCCTGTTTTCAGGGGGTGCCATGGAGTACCCCAAAAAATCATCCATGTGATTTTTCGGATGGTCCATTGTAAATACGAAAAACTGGTTGGTGGTTAAAAAAACCATCTTGAACATATGAGTTCGTCAATAGGAAGGATTATCCCATATATATCCATATATGAAATGGAAAACAAAGTTCATGTTCCAAAGCACCAACCAGTTATAAATACTATAAACCAACTGTTTTGGGAGATCCCCAATGGAAAACCTCCATGTGATGTGACCGGGGCGTCCGTCGCCACCCCATTTAAAATTAAAATATTTAAAGCGTCCAGGCTGGGGTGAAAAAAAACACCATGTGAAATATCTGAAATCAGGATGCCAAATATAGTTTGATATTTTGATATGGTTTGCCTTCCCCGGGGTTTCCCTCTTAGAAAAACCACTTATGCTATTTATACTTAGGCTATATAGTCGAATTCCCAAAAAAAAAGGAGGCCCAGAGGTGACTGCTACGGCGCTGAAACTAAAGCCCTGGTCAAAACTCCTCACGTTGGACGACAGCGTGGCTAACCAAAGGTCGTCGATTTGAAGCGGAGCGTTGACCACGGCGGGGCACTTTGTCCCGCACATGGCGGCATTGTGCACACCATGGGGGTAGCCAGCCGAGTGAGTTCAACTGGCCACCAGGTTCACCAGGTCCTACCCTACAGGAAATACTACATGCAGTGGGCAGTTTTTGCATGTCGTACTGATGAGCGACTCGGATGATCAACTCTTCGGCAAAATCACTGGTGCTAAGATATGGCAAGAAAAAAAGGTGCTAAGGGGTAGTGACTTTCTGCCAGGCTTGCTTAAAAGCGGAATCATGATGAATCATGTTCATCCATTTGAAACCATTTTAGATTTGTCGCGTGACCTCATTGCACTTTGGAAAATGTGTTGGTCATTTGTCGCAAAGGTGTCTGATGCGTTACAGGAATTTGGATGAATTAGAATGATTCACCATTATGAAATATACGGGGATTTGAGACGGGTCCCCTTACCAGTGAGTTACTTTAGTTCATAATCTACAACTCAGGCTCAGGTTGTGTCATTTCCCTGCTTCTTAAATGTACACATCTAGTCCCAAAAAATGTTAGTTGAATTAGTGTTAAGTGTTAATTAAAAGTCCCCTAAAAAAGAAGGTCTGTATGTGTCTGGCTCCACTTCATCCAATTTCGCCAAAGAATTTTGAGCCAACTCATCAAGTTGCTCAGCCGCGGATGTTGTCAACCCAGGACTCATGTTGACCCCTGGTTTTACCAAACTGATAGAGGAAGGGTGTATCATTTGCTTTTCCAAGAAGACATGATCTCATTCTGGGGATCGCCCTCTAAAATCCCTAGCTTGATCTACAAGGGTTCACTAGTCCAGGGCGTCCAGGGTTGATGGATTAGCCGCCCTCTCTCCAGGCTTGATCCCTGGTGAAGTTTAAACAATCTGCAGATCTGCGTTCAACATGTGCAACATCTCTGTATCCGCCAATTGTGCCTGAGGAATTTTGGGATGGTGATGGGTTATGATGGGTTTCTGTGCCTACATAAAATAGGGTGATCTCTTGGTATATAGTATACCTGAACCAAAGACAACCAAAGGATGATCTGGGTCAACCTGTGGGCTTGCGGGGTGGCGTTTTGAAGCGCTGGTTGCGACCTTGATCTGTGGGTGTTTCTTTGAGTTTTAAAATTCCAAGAGGCTAAACAAGCACGGCTTCAACACGTAAGCTTACAATCGGCCGTCAGATCGTGGATCTATGGAATCTATGCGAGCCCCCCACGTGGTTACAGGATGTTACAGGGTCAGCCAAACCTGTTGCAGTATGAGCATCACAAATTGACTCCCTGGGAACCACAGATGGAGGAATCATGGGTATTTTGACTGTAAGGAGGGTACCCAAGTTTCACCCAGACCCATATCTATGCAACAAAGCAATCCGTGTTGAGTCTTGCAAAATCACATGACAAGGACAAGGAAGTATCAATTGTGGAAAGAAAGCCCCAGTCTGAGTCCAGTCTGAGTGGTTGTTGCTGGACCAGTTCCATTCTAATCCAATTGTGACCCAACATCTAGGTAAGATCCACACTTATCACAGTCTACACTCCTCACAGTCCCTGATATATGCCATTATAACATCAAATAATCATCAAATCATAGTCTTCCACTAACCATACCCCCACGAAATCATAGGATTCCGATTCCCTTCCCATCCCTTTCCCTCCAAGCTACAGCGCAGCTCAACGGAGTCTGCCCCATGGCATCCGCGCAGTCCACCCTGGCTCCCACGTCGATGAGGAAGCGCGCCACCGTGGCGTGGCCGTTCTGCACCTGGGCCGCTCCGTTTCGGTGCCCGGAGGTGCCCGGAGGTGCCCGGAGGTGCCCGGTTTCGGTCTCTTGGAGGTGCCCCAATAGATCGAGTTTCTACATGATATTAGGGGACATGATTGCAGGATGGGCCCCCCAAGATAGCTATCTAAGTTCAGATATATATAAGTGGCTTAACAAAATGGTGTTTATGGTGGATATATAATGATATTTAATGGGTGTTATAATAGTTTATGAACCAACTTGTAACTGGGGGCCATCATGTGGATACTGATGTTGAAGATTTTACAGATAAGTCTAGATAAGATGAGGTAGTTAAAGATGATCCAATTATATCCATTTGAAGTGAGGACATGATACTTATCAGTGGAGATTCTATCCCCAAATCATTTTGTGATCAAGTAGATGCTTCCAGTGCACCAAGTCTGCCACTGACAACGCGACACTTTACTTCCTGGAGGCTGGAAGAAGACTGGATGGAACACGGTGAAACTAGTGTTCTGATATTGAGTAATGTTGAACTGATGATGAAGAATCAAGAATGCATCATCGAAACCTGCATCAGATTGGGGTTTCCTAACACCAACTCATCCAAAATTAGATCATTTTGGTATTGAAACCCATGGTTTTGGGGATCCCCCATTTTAGGAAACCTCCAGATTGTTGATTAAGAAAATTCTTCCAATCATGACTGTCATGAATTACTCCCTTCAAAAGGGGTTTGGCAACTGCCTCGCCGAATCGATAGGAAGCGACCTGGAAGTAGAGAATTCAGGATACGCTCTGATCACCAAACATGACGGTCACTCAGTGAACAAGTCCTCATTTCTAGATGATATTCCCCCCCCCAAAAAAAAAAAAAACTCTATTTTAGACGTATTCCCATTCAAACCTCCGTAAATTTCTAGAGTTTCTTCCACTTCCCTGGGCCACGGGGATTTCTTAAGCAAGCAGCTGCCCACCACAATGGGCTGCGTTTTTGGTGGTCCGTGGAATCCCTGGCGCGATTTGTTGAACCCAATTTGGCAGATCTGATATTTTTTTTGCGAAGCTCTTGTAGTTATATAAAGCTCTATCTAATTGGTGGTTTTAACCATCTTGAAAAATATTTGTCAATGGGAAGGACTATCCCAATATATTATATATGGAAAATAAAAAATGTTTGAAACCACCAACCAGGTATAGACAATTGTCCCATTTAGGTACCGATCTATCGGGGATTTCCCACCTAGCCATGTTTGAGGTACTGCGAGTGTATAGCTAAACAGCATCCAAATGAGGACGACAAAACTGGGAGAACCACAGGACCTCAAGCCATAAAGACATGAGAATTGAGAGACCAACAAAGCTAGATGAGCTGCCGAAGTAGAAATTGGATAAAGATAGTAGAAATTGATAGAATTGAATCACCAAAAAAGATAGGTACATATATCTGCCGTAGAGGGAGCATGTGGGACACCAAGCTGGGAACCGTCAGAAAAAATATTCCGAAAAAACTGTCTACGAGCACTGGGCTGGCCTGTTGGCACCAGCGTCCACCAAGAAGGACACAATCTGGTAGTGCCCTGCGATGACAGGATCAGGTGAACTGAATAGGGAGTTTCCTAAAACAGGAGATGGAAAAGTCCTCGAATTTGTTGGATCATTCGAAGTCTGGGAAAACCAAAGGCTTGTTTTGGAGTACCACAATTTTGAGCATCATCCAGGTTCAAGAAGAGAAAATCAATCACCAACTGACAGTCTTTCTCCAAGCAGAAAAGGCTCTTGGAAATAGAATCTGTTCTGCAAAAAGCATGAAGCAATTATGAAAATATCACTCCCTTCAGACCACCACAGTTTTCACTACATAAATCTAGGTTCTGTTCCGGTGTTCGTGTAAATTAATCAAACCTAGCAATGGAAAATCCCACATTTAAAGACACATTTGATAAATGGATATTCATTACTGGATATAAATGGGTATATAATGGATATTGGGATGAAGTTTGAAGGTGGATGAGTTTGTTCATGTTTGTTGATATCAATGTAATATGAATGCACTATCTTTGGAAATTTTATGGACATGTTGGTGATAAACATATCTTGGGATTTTCATGAGCGGAAAAGACATGGATGACTTTGTTTGGACATTCTTAGTGGTCCTCTCAAACTATATGAAACCACGCTAAATAAGATGACCCAAACTTGTGAAAAACAAATCCGTCTCGTTCCATGATGAGATACAGAGATACAGTATATGATTTTTGGAAGTTTGGACGTGGTAAACATCAAGAACCACATTTAGTCCTTCTGACTCATTTGCCTACCAGGGCTGCTATACAACCTAAATTACAGGTAAATGTTTCCAAATAGGTGATGTTACTTCTCTATCTAGCCAATCTACCTCACTAAAAAATTGGGACCATCTTTTATCAGGGCTGTTTATAACTTCGGAAAACAAAAAAAGGTTCCAACAAATCAACATCAAATCAACCACAAATCAACCACAAAACAACCCGGGCATTGTTCAATGGCTCAGCATATCTCATCGCTCTCACCGTCCGCCTTTCTGCGCCGCAAGACTTAAGGGCGTCTGGCCCTGGTGGTCCCTCTCTTCCAGCCCGGCTTCCGACTGCACCTCGGGAAACGACACCAACTTGGGCCTTGATGTTACCCTCTGGTTATGTCAAACATAGCTATTGAAAATGGTGACATAGAAAATGGCCATAGAAATAGTAGATTTACCCATTAATAGCATGGCGATTTTCCGTAGTTATGTAATGTTGTGTAAATGTTTACCAGAGGGTAAGCAACAAAATGTGGAATGTTCACTCGCAAAATCTTGGAGCTCACGGTTTGCCAGGTTACCAGTCAGAAAAACGAGATTCCGTGAGAAAAATTGTAGGAAATCAAATCTCAAATCATGTGAGTTAATCAGTTAATCAACGAAAAGTTCAATTTACCAACAAACATTGTTATTTAACAAAAAAAACATGATACAACCAACACAAACGTGGATTCAACATGATTCAACATGATTCAACCAACATAAATGAGGATTTAATGTGCTTCAAATGGATTTTTACAGGGATTTCATCAACAATTTTGAAGGAGTTCACCAACAAACATCAGAATTCAAATGGATTCGAGCAGGAAAATCGAACACATGTGGCCCACTGATCAACAAACATAACAAACTATGCGGATTTAACCTGCGTAGTCAGGGGAGATAGTCAAGCAACTTATGGATCCGATCAACACAATGATGGGGACCTTTTTTCTCATCAACTTTTGAGAGTATCCGGTCACAACATGGCTGGGTGAAGCGGCAAAATACACGGGATTTTTCAGGTTTCAACATGGTTTGACCATGTTTAAACAGTTGGGGGTTGATCCTTCAACTTTCGGGTTTGCCTCCAACCAACTCTTGGGGATTGCATTCCAAGATACCAAGAAACGTACAATTGAAAGCCTCAGTGCGATGAGTGTGCCAGAATCATTGAGGATTACTCCAGAAGTTGCAAATTCAGGTACAAACATGTACAGACTACATTTGGGAAGACAATTCAATCCAACTCTAGCAGTAGGAATTGTTTCAGTTACTTTCTTGGAACAAGATCCAGTCAAGCACTGTACTGATTAACATGTTCTCCGTTCCTGCACCGCTCCGAATATGCCAAGCCAAGCTGGAAAAGTTAACCATGGTTGAGTGGTCGAAATGTTTGAGCCAAATGGGGTTTCCATAAATGGATGTTTTTTGAGAAATCCTATTATACAAAATGGATGATTAGGGGTACCCAGATTTATGGAAACCCCCAGATCCATTTTTGCATTGCTGCCCCATGACATCTGGATCGTGGCATGTCAACAATGTTGCCTGTCTATGCTGGGCATAGAAAACCATCCGAAAAATCCAGGTGTGACGCACGACTAGTACCACAAAGTGAGCACTGACCGTGTCTTGGAGTTCCTGACCTCTTCTGTGATCATTCGTGTGAGCAAAGTGTGCAAGGGACAAAGACCAGTCCACAGCCAACGAGAAGTTTGTGGGTAAAGTATGTTGAATTGTTCTTTACCCATCTTTACCCATTGTTCTGGGTAAATTATCATATTTCACTAACCTGAATCTTAAGGCCATTTGGGCATGATTTCCCTATTAACCATGATTCCAGTGAGGTCGCAGTGAGGTCGTTATAATTTACCCTCTGGTAATTTAACATAGCTATTGAAAATGACCATTTATAGTGAGTTTTCCCATTAAAAATGGTGATTTTCCATAGCTATGTTAGTTTACCAGAGGGTACCCAGATTGTTGAAACCCTTTCAAACCCATGATGTCTGGGATTTCCCCAGGAAGCTGGCGCCGTGCCGCTGTGCCTAAGCAATCCAAGCAACTGTCCACTCTCCATGGCCCAATGCAAGGGCTGTCGTCCTGCGCACACCTCGCCAGGAGATCAGAAACTCTGGCAGCCCTTGGTTTCCACTGGCTGATGTTGGTTGACCCATAGTTGACCCATAGCCGCTATATCAAACATGATCAAACCACTGGTTTCAAGGTGGTAGAAAAACACATCAAGGGTTTATATGGGTTCATAGAGTTAGCCTATTTAAGTGTAAGCGTATGCTGTAAGCGTCTGCCATCAAAAGATGCCAAGATCATCCAAGATCTATGTAATTGTTCGCACGTATCTAGTATTTATCGTATGTGGTGTTTTATGGCTATTTAAATAGTTACAAGAAAGTTCATGTCAATGTCATCCAATGACATTGCAATGTCCCTTGCTATGGTACTTAGCTGACTCTATTTATATAGTGGTCATGTATAATCACACGCAATTCTCACTGTCAATTTATCATCCAATAATCTCCAAAGCCCCCGTCCAAAGAAACAAATCTAATCATTCCAAATCACTCCAAATAGTGATCTTTATACTTTAATCTCATGTCATCTAGCCGTCCAAATGAGTGAAAAAAAACTAAACCCAGGCTCGGCCTCACGAACGTCTACCGCCACATCCACCAAGAAGCGCACCACCTTGGAAAAAACAAACCTTGGGATGACTTGTTCAAACTGGTTTTAAGAACTTTTTAGTATTAGGTATTCTGAATCTATAGGTGATTTCAATCCCTTATTCATGTTTATGTTTCCTAAATCATGTTTTTGTTTAATCCACATACATCCACTCAACCCATCAACTTTTGGCTACTTTGAATATGTTCGGCCAAAAAAAACTAACATAGCTATTGAAAATGGCCATTTATAGTGGATTTTCCCATTGAAAATGGTGATTTTCCATAGTTATGTTAAATTATCAGAGGGTAGCCACCACTTGTGGCGCCACGAGCCGACCTCAAAGTGACCCCTTTCAGCAGCTCGGCAGAGCGGGGACATGTCCGAGCCGTCGCGCCGATCCTGGCGACGACGTCGCCAGGATCCCAAGTGCGACAGTTAAGGGCCAGTCAATTGGATGGAGAATGGATGAAAATGGAGTGTGTATGTATATATATATATATATTATATATTATATATATATTATATTATATATATATTATATTATATATATATTATATATTATATATATATTTATATATTATCCAAAGATATATGCCAATGAAGGTTTCTGATGATCAAAGGTGATCATCGGCCTCAGTTCCCTATCTGAAGTAACTTCAGGGACCATCTTTGGAAATGCGTGTGTATCGACATAAAAAGAAAACAGAAAGCACCGGATGCAGCAACAATCTGGTTTCGATGTGCCCAATATGGTTTCAAAGCACTTGTGGAATCTGGATGATCGTCTCTACAATCCTAGGCAGGCACATGATTGATGTTGGCATCACAATGACAGACCTAGCTAGCGGTTGATTTATGTTCATCTTCCCCACGGTGATTGTATTCATTGTAGCATGTGTTCTGCTGCTTGCAGTCCCCTTCCATTGGTGTCGTCCCACTTTCGCGAGTGACGCGACACTCTCTTGCAATTTCCGTCAGTGATACGGACAGCCAACGGTAAATTTGACACCACCCAAGAAACAAGTATCCAGCCATCCCATTTTTGAGGGCCAGTCATTTTGGGCTATAATAATCTAGAATCGGTACATAGATAGATATATTTATATATTTTTATATAAATATATAAATATATATCATTATATATCATTATATATCATATATAAATATTATATATATATGTATATGGATGTGTCCCAAAAAAGGGTGGTACCCCTAAATCCTCCATTTTTGTTTGGGATTTTCCATTCTAAATCATCCGGGGTACGTCCTTTTTAGGACAGCGCCTTGTCAGCTCCAGCATCAACCAAGCACCAAACGACTTGACGGTGGCCTGGCGTTGCGTCAGGAGTGTGACCTGGAACTGGCCATAGAAATAGCTGATTTTTAGTATTGAAAATTATGATTTTCTCATAGTCATGTAAAATTTTGACCAGGGGGTACTGTGGATTTTAGTACTAACTCAACCTTCCATTAAAATCCTATCGTCCGCGTTCCATTAAAATGCAGAAACGTTGAAGTTGGGAGATTTGACTCAGAGAAGTGTGACATCAAGCAGAAGGCAGGGAGCCGAGCGACAAGGGTGAGATGGAAAAGCAACGAAATTTGGGGGCTGTGATCATGAACCATCAACTTACTGGTGCTTAGTAGGGAATGGATGGGAATGGGGGAATGGGATTATTATTGATAGGTATTGTGGATCATTCCTTCATTCCCCACTAAGCATGAACGATTTTTTGAAGTGTGTCTAAAAATTTGGTACTCCAAGCCTTGGCCATTGAGAACCAAGGGAGTGGATTTATGTTTTAGACTTGTATACCATCACTGGTTGGTGGTATACCTACCCCTCTGAAAAATATGAAAGTCAAATGGGAGTATTCTTCCCAATATATGGAACAATAAAAAATGTTCCAAACCACCAACCAGATCAAGATTGGAGATACAAGGCCTTGAAGCCCATCATTTGAGAACGGCATCATGACACTGACAATGGTGAACTGGATTTCCAGAGAAATGTCTCAACGCAAAATCTTAGATCACCGTAACCATCATAATTAATTCATAATTTATATTTGGATATTGAATTGAATCACATGTTTTTTTCAAAATTGGAATTCAACCAATGCGTGTAGCCAGTCTCTGACACGGCAACAGGAACTGTCTGGGAGTCACACGACACAGAACCCATCCCAATAGCACCGGGATGCATCACTCTAGGGATGCTGTCTGACAGCACTTGACCGATGAAAAAGTCGAAAGTACAGTAAAATCTTTCCGCCAAAACAGTCCTAAGAACAAAACATAGTTAAGACCTGACCATTCAGACCCTGCCTCTTTATTTTCAGATTTCACCGTTTCACCCCCCTTGTGATTTTGTGGTGGTGAAGATTCGCCAGAAAAAAATCCTGAAGTTCCCACCGTCTTTCTGAATGGTGGGCTTTCAACTGACTGGATGAAATCCCCACTGGCCACACATTGAAAAAACAAATAGATCCCACTGAAAAATACTCCAATTCCACCATATAGACATATAATAAGATATAATAATATATAATACTATTATAATAATATAATAAATAATACGTACTAATACTACTAATAATAACATAAATATACATATATATGGTCTATCCCAATCAAGCAATCAAAAACAATCACGTCATGTCCACTCTCCAAAGGCACCTTGTTCTGCCGCTAGGGACCTCAGAGAAACAGGGCCGCGTTGAAGCCCTGATTTCGCCCAGGATTTCCCATGTCATGGAGGGATACAAATCTACGGTAGTATGCTTCAAAATTGCTGACATCCCAAATATGCGGCCCAACTTATGACTATAACATACTTGAACAACACAGGTGGTAGTTTTTGCACACACAAAACCAAAAACTTCACGGAAAACAGGCAAATGTTGATCCATAAGCTCCAAATTGATGATGGTTCACCAGCCTTTTGCTAGCATAATAAGTTGTGGCTGGTTTCAATTTATGATGGTTCACCAAATTCTTAAGTTCTTCTTCAATTTCTTCATGATACGTCTTCACTACAGAAGATTTCCCAGAGTTAGTCCCGTGTCCATCCATTCCCATGGTCCAGTTTGCGAGTTGCTAGCACGAAATCCGATTGGTCTTTTCCGATTTCTGATTTCAACCCATCCCAAAAAATCCAAAAAGCTCAAAGAAATTGGGGTCTTGATCCAAAAAAAAACATAACATGCTTAACATTGCTTAACATATATCTAAAAACAAGATATCTTTGAAACCACCCAGCGTTTTTTTTCTGGGTCACCATCTTGATTTCAAAAATGATCATCTTTCAAGGCGCAGAGGCGAAGAACCTGCATCATCAATCACCTCCACGGCGGCACCAGCCTCGTTATGGATTGGTTTAAGGGACCTTGGCTGAACCGAAAACCATGGGTTTTTTTCCATATGTCCCCATCTGGTTGGTGGTATACCTACCCCTCTGAAAAATATGAATTCGTCAGTTGGGATGATGAAATTCCCAACTGAATGGAACGTCATAAAATTCATGTTCCAAACCACCAACCAGCCATGATTTGTTTGGAGGTTTCCTGCAAAATGTCAAAGCAGTCCATTGAAATATGGGAATATGTAATTCATGGGACATCATAGTTGCTCGTGGCTTGACCATGGTCAAGAAATGGAGCAAAGCGCAGACATGTAACCACTATTCATAGTGGATTTGGGTGTGTCTGAGAATTGAATCTGTCCCCAACTATGGCATTTTCATTGGGACTTCTTATGGTTCACCTGTGGATTTTCCAGGCGTTTCCCCTAAATCTTTGGACCAACCCAGAGAGATCTTACGAAAATCACATGGTGATGGTCCTTTGGAAGTGGGGTTCCTTGATGGAATTCCACAATGCGTAGTATATTCAAGTCATATTGCCAAGCCACATATATGTATGTGTATATATATATACTGTATGTATGTATAAAGATGTATGTGTATATATATACGTATATATAGTGGTTCCACAAATGTTTCAAGCGGAGCACACGCTTCACAAGACTTGGCAAAGTTGGAAAGCTCTTGGTTCGGTGCGCAGATATGATTCGTTGCGTTGTTTGGCATAAATTTGTGTCCACGCTTCCTTGCCAGTGTTTTTCATCAAATGAAGAAACGCAATGATTTCGCCAGGGGTTCTGTGATTTTTTGGGTGTGTTCATTATTTAGGTATGTTTGGCTTAAGGAATCATTTACTGGTTGGTGGTTTCAACCCGTCTGAAAAATATTAGTCAATGGGAAGGATTATCCCATATATTATGTAAAAAAACATGTTCCAAACCACCAAACAGATTTAAGATTGGGTACCACACTTATTTACCCTTGCACTTGGTGAAGTTTGGAAGCGGGGACCAATGGATGCTTATGAACCAACACCAATCAGCCCTCGAATCCTGCTACCCATGTCATTCCTGCTGACTTTTTAGCAAGTCTGAGACCTGATATATGTGTCCGTTTTTTGCAGTGCTTCCCTAGATAGAGCATCATTTGCAAACATTTTTCAGGTCGTTTTTGAGATGCTTTGAGGTTGTTTCTCATTCACTTATTCCGAATTATTCCCCTGATCAATGGGAATTCCAGGATCCTAAATTGGAGGTACGTCAGTACCATATTTCTGGCCATATTTTCTGGGGATATTCCCTGAAATTTAGGCCTTATTTTTCGGCCTTATATATGGTACAGTACTTCCAATTTAGGATCCTGGAATGGCCATTGACCTGACCACTCCTGTGCCCAGTCTTGCTCCGAGTCTTCGCGGCCAAGTTGCTTCAAGCAGCATCTTCACCTCGCCCGAAGGCACCAACGGGTCCAAATCCGAGGCATCGACTGTTGACTTATATTGGAAGTGTCATAAAATGCTGGAAAATTAGCATTTCTAGTTGATTTCTAGTTGATTTATGTTGATTTATGTTGATTTACCTATTGAAAATGATAATTTACCCCCATGACTATGGATTTTGATAGGATTTTCCATTATAAACCATCCTTTTTTGGGGTACCCCCATTTTAAGAACCCCCCATTACTGCGTCAGTTTCTGGAAAATCTAAGCACTCAATGGGATCCTGGCCACGGCACGAGGGGCAGCATAGGGAAATTTTGGTGGTAGATAAAACCAAAGCCATGAATTTTGCATCATACATAAATCCGCCCGCACCGAAGGTGCCGAGGCGTTTCTTGTGTGCCTGCGTGAACCGTTAGCAATTGCATTATAGCTAATAAGCGTTAGAGTGAGGTTTTGCTCTAGAATCCTGTGTTTTTGCATGTTTTTTAAAAGGGGTCAAAATTCCTGATCTGGGCCAATATAGGCCAAAAATGGGTCAAGATAGGCCCAACATAGGCCCAACATGAGCCTAAGATAGGCTCACATGGGGCCAACATAGCCTCAAATGGGGCCAACATACCCTCATATG
>Ga0126342_10001185_pt1 | contig 35214 bp, 22 predicted proteins | sample Cyp1metagenome_FD_92528 | JGI IMG/M metagenome (GOLD analysis project Ga0126342, IMG submission 92528) | Coral microbial communities from Lord Howe Island, Old Settlement Bay, Australia - Cyphastrea 1 metagenome | ecosystem: Host-associated > Invertebrates > Cnidaria > Coral ...
AACTATGCAAAACGTGTCGTAATATCACAGTATTCCTTGTAAAAAAGCACAGACAGATAGCGTGCTTCATTTCTGTGTCACAACAAGACATGAGATGCCAAACCAATGATTTTACATAGCTTCAAAACTGTGATTGTGAGGGTGCAGCCACTCACAAAAAATTATCTAAGAAGTTATAACATGTCTGATCATGTGCACACATGTGGCAAGCACTAGTCCCAGAATTTATTGACCGCCCTGCCCCCACCTCCCAAACATACAATTTTAGACAACATAGTCGGAAACAAAATGCATGTTTGTTCTTTGTTTTTTTTTTTTCCTTTTTCCCTTCGATTTTGCAGCTTCAAACCCACTCCTTCACTCCTAATTAACATCGGCAAGTCTTGGGTCAGGTTGCTGGGCACGTCGGAAGACCTCCGCAGTCGTAGTGGACATGATGGCCTCTTTGGTGAGACGTAGCACTTTTTGCAGCATACGCAGCAGAACTGCCTTGATCTTGCTCATTTGCCGGTGAGTTGCGTAATCCAAGCACCTAGACCAAACAACAATTTGCTCTCCACCAAGGATCGGAAGAGCTGCAGCCTGGTACTCTCAGGCAGATGGCGGTTGGTCAGGATGGGTTTGGAGATCAGATTGAATGCGGCCTGAGCTTGTCCGACCCTGCTTCGAATTTCCAAGTCCATACGATGATTTGCCGCAAAAATCGTACCAAGGTGCTTGTATGACGGTACATAGTGCAAAAAGTACATCTTGTCACCAATCAAGACTGAATCACCTGGCTTGGCACCTAGTTGAAAGTGCTGGCGGAGCAACGGCGCTCCTGTCCCTCGAAAGGAGACAACAGCGCTAGTCTTCCCTTTGTCCATATTGAGCAGGAACCCATATCTGTGGAAGAGTTGCACAACAAAGCTTAAAATAGCCCTAAGGGCATCAGGCATCTCATCGGCAGTTCGTGTTGCCCAGGGGATTGCTAAATCGTCGGCCCATGCGACAAAACTGCCTGGAATGTCCAATTCCTGAAGGATGTCATTGAACGCTTCTTGAGAATCAATCCAGGTCTGTAGGTGATGCAAAATGTCTGACATGAGGACATGAAAAATACAATCTGCGAGCGGGCTGCCAGGTCACGTGCCACGCTTGGAACTGCGGAATTAATGCAATGCTGTGGCGACATCGACATCAAGTTGAGTCAGAATGTCGTCGAACTCCACAGCCGCATTTGGTTGGCAGGCATCACCATCCCCATGAAGGCACACGGACTTCCAAGATGCCATGATGGCTTGCAGGTAAGTGCGTCTTTGCAGTGTTTGGCAATCGGCTAAATTTTTTCGCCATTTGCGCTTAGCGCAGACCAAAGCCCAAGTATCTGCTGACATGGTGGTTTTGCGCGGATGCTTCTGGAAGCAATCAGTCTCTCGCCTGGTACAGGCAGCAAGCTCATGTTGTAAGATGTGAAAGTGTGTATGCACATCTGTATCAAACCAATCCTGCAAGGCCTGTTGGGTTCTCAGGGCTGCCAGAGCTTCTTCACAAAACTTTGGGGGACACTTGGGCATACCTTTTCGTGGTCGTGCTTGGACAGTCTCGGAGTGCCACATGATGGAGACACAGGCTGGTCGGTGGTCATCCTTCTGAAGTGAGACATCGATGTGCGTATCAATCCAAGACCGACAGGTCAACAACGGCCATGTCATATCAACTCCAATGACGTCATTTCTGGTCCAATCGCCATTCGGATGACACCAAGTACCTGACGGACCGGTGTGGCATGTCGAAAATGATGCAGGGATAAAGAGATTTTGACTGGCAACAAATTGGCAGAAGGCGTCACTTTTGGCCGTGGAAATCTCAGAATCATGGTCGCTGATGTGTTGGTTTGGGCAATCTCCGAATCTGCAGTTTGCGTCCGCCAGGAGCACCCTGGGCCAACCATCATATTTCTTTGGAACTGCCTGACTAACCTGTTGCCAGAAAATTTCAATGGTGTCAATATCCGCCCCACTATGCGGTGCATGGGCAGCAACAAGAATACACTTGAGGCATCGGGCATGCACTTTGATGATCATGAAACGGGGATCTGCAGCAACAACTGCAAAATCATTATCATCAAACCAACCCTGTCCATGAGGCTTGCCGTCATGCTGGAAAGCAAAAGGCTGTTGTTTGGCAAATCCCAGCAGAATGCCAAACTGTCCTTTGCAGTTTGCAGGGGCGTGCCACAAAAAATAATCAGGGCTGTGAAGGCGCATACTGGTCCTAAGCCGGGTCTCTTGCAAGGCAAAGATGGAGATATTGGCTTGTAGAAATTGTTTGGTGATTGTCTGCAATCTGGCAGGCCCCAAAGGATTGGGATGGTCTTCATTGGCCTTGCCAGATCCTTGTGTCAGCGTCAGTACGTTGCAGGTAAGCAGATTGAGCTTAACTGTCACAGTGTCCGCAATTTGGCTACTTCCGTAGGAGGCAGTTGAACCCACGGCAGACGGTTCAGGCGTGGTCTGAGGCTTAGCAGGCAGAAGCAAAGTACTATCAGACCAGTACTTGTCAAAGGACGGATGCTGGAAGACCCAGCCCCATGACAAGGCTTGGACAAAGTGCCAGTTGGTCAACATGCAAAAAATGGTGTTCCAATCCTGCAAGGGGAATCCATGGGCTGCACACAGGGCAATCGTATCAACAAGCTCGTTGCCTGGGTCACCACTGTGGCCCGGAACAAAGACATGGTTGCAGCAAACTTGCCACCGAGTATGCATGATGCGCAGAAGACTGCGTACTGCATGACATGAAACCTTGTCTTTCTTTGCTTGCCAAAGTCCTTCTGCTTGTTTACCCACTGAAAGTGCATCAAAGAAAAATGTGACACTTGGCTGACATCCAAACACTTCTGCTGCAATTTTCACCAGGTCATAAGCTTGCTTAGTGGCCAGTAGCGCGGCTCGAACTTCAGCCGTGTAGGAACCAAACTCCGGAGTCGGAAGATGTGCAGACACAGCTCCAGCAAAGAGCCAGCGGTCACCTTGTAATACAAATGCCGCAGCCGCAGCACCTGCGGTCCCTTCCTGTTTCAAGTAAGAGCCATCATAATAAACAGAGACATGATCGATCGGTTGGTCGCATGCATACCATTCAGCCCTAATCCAAGGCAAGCATTGCGGGAGCCAATGTGCATGGTCCTGCAGGCAGACTTCCAGATCAAAAACTGGCAGCGTGAAGTGCGAATCAAGCTTATCAAGTGCCTGGCTAGCTTCCTCAAAGCCAATTTGCAAACAAGCCGGCTGGTTCGCTGGCTCGGCATGCTTGGGAGCACTCATGGGTGTCCTTTGCAGGAGAAATGTCATGTCAGCATCATCCGCATCAGCAGCTTGCCGATGGGCCCTCTGCGCATTATCATCAATGACAAGGACAAAACTAAAGCCAGTCCAACTCAACAAAGGGTGGCCAATGCGAATCCGTTGAAGATCATACCAAAGTGCACAGGGTGGATTACCGTGCGATGGCAAACAGGTGTCTTCATAACCTGCCGCTCTCACAACGTGCTCAAATGTAGTGCGGTCAGGTGTGGTGATGGCTCTGCGGACAGGTTGGTATCCAAGATTCAGGTCAATTGTGGAAACAAGCGTCGTCGACCAGGCATCATTGGGAGCCTGGACCATTATGACATGTGCCGCAATTCCTGTCTCAAGCTGTGGTGGAGTTGGCTTAACTACTTCAATTTCAATCCCAAGGCCAGGATGGATGGAATCCTGCCAAATTGATTCGAGACGCTGTTCCCAATCTGTAAAATCTTCAAACAGGGTTGCTGCACGTGGATACAGGCAAGTAGGAAAATGGAAGCGATGATCCACAAACCACACCATCACCTTGATTGAAGCTGATTCACCCTCCCATGTGAATGCTGCCGTTTCAAATTCAGAGTGCAGATCTCGTACAAACTCCGGGAAAAGCCAGAGATTGGGTCCCTCCGGATTGAAGGTAGGCGTGTTGGGATTGAAGGAGCAAGCCGCAGGCTGTGGCTGTCCAGGTGCCGCTTGCATGAGCGCCAAATCCTCAAAATGCAGCTGATCAATGGGATCGCTAGTCTGTGCTGGCTCATGTGGTGCTTCAATTCGAATACTGAGACTACTTCCTGATACAATGGCAACAGCAACTTCCTCATCCAGCAATTGTCTGTCTTGAAACAACCGACATCTTCTGTGAATGGTGAATTGTTCAAGTTCCATGAGCCTTGCTACAATGGCACGGTCAACCTGGGCTGGGGCGGAATATGCGCCTTGAACAATTGCGTCATGTGGTGAACCTTCCATTAGGGCAGTAAACACGGCTGCAACATTCTGTTCACGGGCACCTTGCACAAGAAGGATGTGACAAACACTGGGTTGCACCAGGTGCTGAGGCGGTCGTGGCTGCACAATATGTATGGAAAAGCTACTACCACGTTCCATGAAGTCAACCCAGGCGGCGCGTAGGTCTTCAATCCAGGTAATGGGATTACCATGCAATTGGATGATACGTGGTCGTCGACATGTCAGGCGCCGATTATGGTGTATGCACCAAGTGGTAACATGCATAGTCAGTTCATTGTCCCACACCCCTCGGGTACCTTCTGTATGGAACAAGTGCCCTAAGGGAGGGATCCAATCCTCTTGGCCATCATGTCTGGGAAGTCTGAGGCGGCGTGGCAAATCAGAAGCCGGTCTAATGATGGGGAAACCCAAGTCTTCGCCAACCTCGCCAGGCCTACATGTCATGACATTTGCATCAGGAGAGTTCTGATCATGAGTGCGTTGAGCAATTTGGATGAATGAAACATTGTCTTCCTGGGCGTCAAAACTTCCTTCAGCAGATAGGTGATGCGCATCCATCACAGCTGCCATAGCTGGTGCCCAGAGCGGCTGATGTGAGTTGAATGAATCTTCATCATCTGACTGCTCATATTGCGCTCGTGTGGTCACTTGTGCAACAAGGCAGAAACCTGAATCAAGATCCTCAATGACTCCAGGATTAAGGACAAGCCGTCGGAATGTGACTCTACAACGTTGGATGGCACAGAGATCCTGAAGACTGACCTTACGTAGGACCGCAGTAACTGAAACTTGCCTTCCGATCGAAACTGCAACATGTCGCAGGGCAGCATGCCTTCTGCCCTGTCGAACAACCGAAATGATCCCGGCAGAATGGGTCGCTATCGGCCTGTTTTGTTCCAGCAAGAGATGAGCCAGAATGGTTTCAGTAGCAGTATGCGGTGGTGTGGGCATGACAAACTTGATGTCAACGGAAGAAGAGGGGTCAACAGCATCCTGCCAAACTTCAAGAATCTGCTCGAACCAAGCATCAAGTTCTGCACCTATCAGTCGAACTGGTCGACTGTTTTCACATCTCGGGCTGCGTGAGTGATCAACAAACCACGTTGTGATATAGGCAACAAATCCTTCTTCTTTGCACTCAACAAAGCTGTGTTCATTGAAAGCACTCGCAAGGTGACGTTTCCAATTTGGCAAGCAAGTGTCATACACTTGGGAAGTCAAAGCTCTTTGCGAGATGGGGTGCAGGCCAATGGTATCCTCCGGGATGCTCCTGAAGGATGCATGTTTCTGAGTCAAGGCCAATGCTCGACCTGATCTTGGCTGAGAAGTGCAATCAAAAGTAGCCGCTGCTTCATCCTCATCAACTGAAATCGCAAAATTCAAAACGGCATCAATGGGAACCGTTGAATCAAGAGGAGGCGTTGCTACAACTCGCAGATAAGTGCCATGTTGAATTGTTCTCACACGAGTGTCTTGTTCCGGCCACAAACTGAGGTCCCAGTATACAAGGCATCTGTCCCCCTGCAGAAAGCAGTAATTAAACAACTTTGCAAGTCGGAGAACATAGGCACGTGTGAGTTGAGGCACAACTCTATGGACTCTTCTAGTGACTTCTGGTGCACGTAAGAGACCAACTTGCGACCCTGGGAAATGCACTTCAGTATCCAAAATGATCAGCTTCTCAGCTGAGCCTGGCTGCAGATCATTGACATGTTGCAGGACTACCGACTCTTCTGCTTCATGTTGGCCTACTAAGGCACACTGCACATGGTGAATACCAATCAAATTTCGAAGGTGTTCACCTAAAAACCTCACTATCTCATGCAAAATGGCATTGTACGTACCCCAGCGGATGAAACAGTGAACCACAGGGCGCCCAAGTCTATACACTTGAACCCCTTGCCATTGCTCAAATTGCGTGGTTGAATCAGGCAGTGAGGTGTCAGTGAGGCGCTCGGCTTCATCGTCAAAGTCGTGATCATCACCCCCTTGGTCACTAGATCTGCGGTCAGTGCCAACAGTCTGCTGGTGGCCATCCCCATTCTGTTGCGCAAGTTGGCCAGCATTACTTGAGTCAGAGGGTGTAGAATCCGCTGCTCTTTGGTTGATCCGGGGAGTGATATGTGCAGCAAATCCATGTCCATCCAACATGTAATGAGCAGGCACAATGGAATACGGGATCAATTGCCAACCAAAAAAGAGATTGCATCGATGTGTGTTGCATAAATGCGTGATGTCAGCAGCAGCTGCAAGACCTAATCCACTCACTTCATCTGGCAAGGAAATAGCAACTGCAAAAGGACGTAAGGATCCCTGTGCGGTCTGGTGATGAACTGTGAGCAAGCCGGCATAACGCTCTGCGTCTGTCCCTTGCACAACCAGCACATCCGCTACAGCTTGTCTTTGCAAAAAGCTGCGGTCTGGGTCCGGTAGCACTGTGAAGAACTGCACATCTTCATTGGGTTGAATCATGTCTCTCCATGAGCTGGCGATTTCACGTTGCCATAAAACCCATCTGTGGTCCAGTTCGACAAAACGCGGCACAGCCCAACGTGGGAAATGTAAATGATGCACATACCATGTTCGAATCAAGAAGGTGTTTTCCATCAAGAAATCATGCGGCAAAGCTAGAAAGCCCGGTAGCCCAAAAATATCAGTCACAAACGCAGGTGGTGGCGGCGGAAGGTGAAGCTGATTTGGCGGGGCATTTGGTGGAGCCGTGCTTGCAGCCGCAACTCGTCTGGGAACATTGGCATGTTCATCAGTCAATCGCACTTCACAGATCCTTGGTCGTGTTCTCTGCTGAAATCGGTTGCGCTCAGGTCGAGCAATGTCACCAGCGGGACAACTCTTCGAAGGCTTTTTGATCCATGGTTTTTCAGACCAAGTAGCTAGTTCAAAGGTGTTCATGTCAGTGCATTGCATACTAAGCTCATCTTCCAATCCTATGTGAATGGAAGTCAAATCATGAAATTGAACTTTTTTGGGGTGGACAGCAAGGGTGTCACTGGTCTTTCGGATGCAACTGCGCAAAGGGGAAGAATCCTCAAGAACAGCAAAAACACGGTCAAGTCGTCCTTGCTTATCATGTACAGCTCCTGCAGTTGGAGGTTTCATGGTTAGCTCGTCAAAGGCATCACAGAACACACTCCATCCTAACTTCCAAGCTGACATGACTGCATCAAAAGGGTTGAGATAGTTGTACTCAGTCTGGATCGAATGGTGCCAATGCAAAAATTGTTGGGAATCAAAATTGCTCAGCTGATAATGGCATGCTGCACGGTTCGTTGGCTGCGAAACGTAGGCATCAGCTATCTCAGCTGTCTGATGGGCGTCATGCAAGCTATGGCTCTGCACTAGCTGTGCACCGCCTACAATCAGGCGTTCTTGGCATCCGATGGCGCTCCAGCAGGCCCAGGCCCACCGAAGGGCTGCATGGATCGAGGGCGCTTCTTTTCTCGCTCTTCGTCTTCCATGGTCAGATCTTCGCTGTCGTCGTTGATCTGGTGCGGAGTCTCCGCATTCAGGACTGCGGCACAGTGTTGCAACACCGACTGGAGCTGCCCCTGCAGTTTTTCCTCTTCGGTGTCGGCATCTGTGTTCCCCTCGTCCTGTTCCGCTGTCAGCGCCGTGAGTGGTGGCATAGCCGCCAATGTGGCTTGGGAGGCCTTGACTGAAAGCGCCTGGATCTCCTTTCTGGCAGTCTCGATGTCCGCTCGTGCCTTGGTGGCGGCAATCTGGAACGTCTCTTGTTGCTTTTGATATTCCTGCAACTGAGTCTGCCATGTGGTGACCGCCTCTGTGATATGCTTGATCCATCGTGTGCGGTGGACCTTTTTTGATTCCAGAGCTTCTGTCAGTGTTTTCTGTGCCTTGCCCAGCGTTTTGGTAGCAGCATGTAAGTTTTTGGTCACAAACTTGCTGTTCTCCTTCTCTAGGCGCTCGATGTCCTTGTCCATTTTCTCGATGAGCTCCTGGGTCTCTTGAGGAGCTGCATTGACTTCTGGATAGGCCACTCGAAGTGCTGCAACACACTCCTTTTTCTGAGCCAGAAGTTCCAGGTTGTTGGAACTGGATGCCGATGCTGTGGTTGGCATCAAATTCTGCGCAACCCCGTCCAGAGAAGGCCACGGAGGTAGTGTTGTCGCAAGGGGTGCAAATGGCGAAGTGCTGTAATTCGCATGGTGTGGTGCTTCTGCACCCATCACATGCGAGGCAGCATCTTTGTGCTTGGCCTTGTTCTTCCCAGCACCTTTGCCTTTGCCTTTGCGGCTCCTTGGACTCTGCGATCTTTGGGCAACCCGTGGGCTCTTGGAACGGCTCTGTGATCGGCTGGTGTGATCCTGCCAGTTGTCCCAATCTTCCCATTTCTCCCAAGCATATTGATGTTCTTGTGGCGGCCATGCATCCCTGTATGCTGTCGCCTGTTGTGTTCTGGGCGTCGTGCTGTGGCGCACACCTGTAGTCCAGTGTGCCTGGCACAGCGCGCATGTTTCGGCCACTTTCTTGTTGATGCGTTGGCAATGTATGCAACGCCAAGGAAAGAGGTCTGTCTCCATGGTTCTGCGCTGCTTCTTGATCTCTGTACTTATCCTCCTCAAAAAAGACGGATCTTTGGAATGATGCCCTGCAAATGTCCGGTAAAGGCGTTGTAAAGCCGATGGGCCAAGAACTGTCACCCGTTTGCAGTGCAAATGCCGCGTAAATCTGGCTCGAGCACGTTGACGGCGCAACCGCCGTTTCTGGGTGGAACTCAGCAATGGAATTTTGCAAAAGGTCAAAGCCGACAATCAAAATGAGGAACAGGAGCAAGAAGGAGCACATAAATTATAATCTGTTCGAAATTAAGACACCAGGGATAATCCAGTTCAGTGTCAAGGAAAATACCAAAACTCAGGTGTTGGGTACACCTGCAGAAACCAAACAATCAATGACACAAATCGATGTACCTATCCAGGAAAATCAACTGAATTGTACAAGGAAGGTGGCAGAGATGTGTTGTAGCACCAGCGCAAGGCAATGTGTGCTAGATTCAAATCCAATGAAAATATCCACAAAAATTGGAAGGCTGAGAATCCAGTAAGGTGGTCGACGAGGAGCAAGTCAAACTCGAAGAGCCAGATACGGAAAACCAAAGCCACCAAGATTTGCCACAAAAAAGGGTTTTACCAGGGTAACCCTAAACCTCAAGGTCCAGAAATGCGCAAATCGGGCACCCGTGGGAGAGTCTGTCACAGGACTCCCACTAAGGTGATGGCTCAAAAAACCCAAAGCAACACGTCGAGGGGGAGTTTTGAACCAAAACCTTTTTCAGGTTAGTGATCAAAAAAAAAAAACAACGATAACTATGGAATACTGTATAACTATATGACCAGTAGCCATTTGCCATTATTAGCCACTATTATAACCATTAGCTTAACCACATGTTCCAAATATTATCAGCCATAATATTACCATTAGCTCATGGTTATAATATAGCCATTAGCCATTATGACCGTTATTATGGACAGCCCCAAATGTTTCATGTGAACCGGAACTTCCAACGTGGGTCCTTAGTGCACTTAGGTCCCCAACGTGGGCAACGCACTTGGTCTAGGCAAGGTGGCCGACATTAGGATGGTTTTGTACCTGCCGGGAGCAGCGGTAAACCCAATGCCATAAATCAATATACCCTCTGGTTATGACTAACATAGCCATGGTATAGATGGCCCATAGAAATAGATGGTTTACCTGGGCTTACCGTTCTTAAAAATGGTGGATCTTTCCATGGCTATGTTAAATAACCAGAGGGTAAATCATCCCCAAAGATGGTGTATTGTTTCAGCAGTTCATCACATTACTTGATATATCTTGATATTACTGAACAAATAGTTCCGGATACTTACCGTCGCAAATGTGGATCTCTACGAAAAAGATCTGTATTTAAAGTCTCTTTTCCACCCATGATTTTTCCATCATAAATATATCATAAAATATCATAAATCTACATCCATTGTGCATCCATTCCGTCTAAATATTTTTGCATCATCTTGAAATGGGAACTGGACCACGATGGCACAATTGTGTTCCTCCAATATTAAGCCAAACAGATGTGACATGCCTGTGCTTTCTGCAGCCAGATGTGGATGGAAATTCTCTGGTTCAATCCCAGAAACTATCCTTTTTTAGCTGGTGGTGCACTAATTCATAGAGCTTTCGCCATAGCCAATTGCGCATCATTCCAATTTTACTCCAGAAAAAAAATAGCGAGTCCGATTTTTTGTTCAAAACAGCTAACTCAGTTGCCACTTCCCCCATCCGTCAACTTCCGTCAAATCAACTGAATCAACTGCGACGATCAACGGGTGCATAGGCGTCATCATGGCTTGCATCATTGCGCACGCCAAAGGATTGTCCTGCAACATTCACCATCCACCGGGATGAAAAAAAGGCTGGAGGCCGGGGGAATTTTCATGGGATCGGACAATCAAACATGGCATGGCGAAATCCCCAAACGAAATCGAGGTTTTACATGGTTTTACATGGTTTTACTGGGAACAAGATTGGATTATTTGGATTCAATTAAGGATTAAATTGGTCATGTTTGTTTGATGACACCACGTTTGGTGACACGGGATGGTCCCCTTTTTTTTCGAGCCAACTTTCAGGATGAAGATTGACAAAAATCAACATGTCCAAACAAAAATGGGCTCGTTCATGTTCTGGGTGAGGCCGCCAAGTTCGATAGCCAAGTTGACATAAGTGGGGTGAACTATATAGCTGGTTGGTGGTATACCTACCCCCCCGAAAAATATGAGTTAGTCAGATTGGATCATCATCCCAACTATTAGGGAAAATAATCCATTCATGTTCCAGTCACCACCAACCAGTGATTATTAACCATTATCAACCATGATTAACCATCATTAACCATTATTACCCCATACTAAATGTTCCAGTCACCACCAACCAGATAGGCTTAACGGGGAATACACCTATGCTTCATGTGACCTCTCCGGCCACTCGAAGGAAAAACCCCTCGGCCGTCTGAGGAGTTGCGGGTGAGTTCTCGTCTGGCAAAATGGTTTCTGAAAAAAAATCACCATGAGAAATCACCATGAACAATTAGCATGAACAATTACCATCAAATCACATTATATAAATCTGGGTAAATTATAATATTTCACTAACCTGAATTAAGGCCATATTTGGGGATGATTTCCCTAAAATAAACCATGATTCCAGGGTTCGGGAGAACAGTGAGGTCGTGATGAAATTTACCCAGATAAATCACCATGTCCCTTAAAAAATCACCGTTTTGATTTTGAACACCAGCGCCGTCCTCGGGCTTGTCTGGGTAGACATCGCTGCCCATGGGCGGTTCATCCACCACCAAGATCGTCCTTCGCTGACAGGGATGGCAAGGGATGGATGTGGCACCGGGGGGTCATGAAAAACCATGGTACCCGGCCTGGTAAACATACAAAAAGCTATTGAAAATGGTAAATGGCCATAGAAATAATGGATTTACCCAGCTAGATAGCATGGTGATTTTCCATAGTTATGTTAGTTTACCAGAGGGTATACTCCCTGAAAAATCTGAAAAACACATGGTTAACTGAGGAAAAGTACTACTTGTTGATGTTTTTTAAAAAAATGATACCCTCAAAGTAGCCATTTTTTCTAGAGGAACTTAACTGTTGATGATTTTAAACAAATCAAATCTAGTGGTTTTCTCAGAATGTTCAATGGATTTGGTGATATACTTGGGACATAGTGGGATATAAAGCGATATTAACGGACCCCGATGAAATATGGAGGATGTGGGCACGTAGACCTGCCAACAGAAAGGAAAATCCCCGTGATAACTTGGCGTTTAACCATCAAAACTTGTGGTTTCGATGGGGTAATCGATTATAAATGGCGTATTCGGGAGATACTTGGTTTAACCATGTTTAACCATCAAAACTTGGCGTTTTCCCATGGTTACAATGGGGAGATACTTGGGATTTCCCACGAATTCTATGGGCATATCGTGGGAATATGGTGGTTTTATTGGGATATCATCCTCATTTGTGTTCAGCCCATGCACCATGTTGGAGCCAATAAAAGCAGTGTTCAAGACGGGTTAAAACCATTCATGAGGGATCATATAACCATGATGGTTAATAGTGGTTAATAATTCATAATGGATTAACAATTATGAAACATGACCAACCATTATTAACCATTAATAACCAACGAGGACCATAAATAACAATGAAAAAACATAACATAACATATCAAACATGGCTTGCTGGAAAACGCTGTCGATGATTTTGAGAACTCAACTATCTGGTTGGATGTTCCATGAAAACCATGGAAGAAACCTCCATTGAGAATTATCCCATATCTACCTATGATGCTCTTATGATTTTTCCATATTTACCTATCTGGTTGGTGGTTTTTCGCCACCCCTCTGAAAAATATGACGAACCGTCAGTTGGGAATATGAAATTCCCTATGGAAAGTCATAAAATTCCATTGTTCCGAACCACCAACCAGATGTTCATTAATAGGTGATTAATAGGTGATTAGCTTAATGTCAGTATATCAAACAACCATAATTAATAGATGATAATCACCATTATACATATATATGTATATATGTATCCCTTAAACCCCAAGTATTACGCCGTTCTTAACACCACCTCCTGGACCCAAAGTATTACGCACTTTACCAAGTGGACCACCAACCAGTTATCACCATAATATCACCATATAACCCATATAACATCATATAACTATAATCAAAGCGGTTTATCACCATCATATCACCATAACTAACCGTCAAAGCGGTTTAACAAATTCTCCCATTGCCATCTTTGACCGCTCAAACCGCTGGGTTCGCTGGTCCTATTGGGATCCAACTGGCGCAGGAGCCACGCAGCGCTGGCGGAATCGCACATCAAAAAGATGCCTCGATCGCCGAGGAAATCCCCAAAAAAAACAAGTTGGATGGGATTTCACCAGGAAGAACGGAGAGAATTAGTTTTCCTGAACATTTTAGATACCAACCAAAATTACCTACCTTAAAAACCATCAGAAACAAACATATACACCAAACAATATTTAAAATTGATTGTATTTTTGTTCGTTTATATGTTTGTTTCTGATGGTTTATGGTAGGTTTTTGGTTGGTAGGTAGGTTTATCGTGGTTGTGTAGTTCGGCATGGAAATACAATTTGCTAACAGTTCGGCCAGTTCTATTATGAGATTACAGTGAATATGGTATATTTAATTGCGCTATAAAATTTGCTGGTTTTTGAAAAGGTTTACCAAATGATCCATGGTAGATATATCGACGGTTACCAGGTAGACATAGTGGGTATGGGAACAAATCTGAGGAACATCACCTGACTGGGTCGCTGACTAGCGGCCTGGTCAACGTTTACAAAACGAACTGGAAAATCACTATTTTTAATGGGTAAACCATGGTAAACCCACTATAAATCACCATTTTCAATAGCAAACTGTTTGTTTACCAGGCCGGGTATCTCCACAGGGAGAGTCATTTGAGAAGCCTGGCAGACTATTGAAAGATTTCGCCATGGGAAAGGCGTCAGCCTCAGCATGTATTGATGGTTAAATCAATCTAAGAATCAGCATGTATTGGTGCCCCTTTTTTAGCTAAGCTAGCTAGCTATCTAGGTTAATTTGCAGATTTATGACATAGAATGGTTACATGGGTGAAGAACTTAAACTATATATATATTATACATCATGATAGACATCCATATATATAATATTTGCACTATAGATCTAAACTATATTAATATAAACTATAGATAACAATTTGTCATATGATATACTTTTTTTTATGTATACCTACCATCAATATCCATAAACCATTAATAGAAATCCATCGTGAAATCTCAACCGAGCCGCGTGGGAAGCGTTTCAAGTCGTGCAGCGCACCTAACGGCAGAATGGATTGTCGTAGGTTGCTAATTTAGCCACCAAGAATGCTTGGGATTTGTAAGTATATAATGGAGATATCATAGGAACATAGGGATATAATGGAGATATCATATAGGATATCATGTGGAAATTGTCATTTCAGCAACAACAACGAATATAACGGATTTTGTTGGGGATATGGAGACATATATATATAATAGGAATATAGCTGGGTATAATTTGATAAAACATTCCCTGCAAACTAACTTGGATGTGGAAAAGCCATGGTTTCCCTCGGAAGATGATCGCAAATGGTTGGTTTACAGGAGGGCAAAATCCCAAACGAAAGAATTGATGAGAAATCACATTGTTGCCCATGTTCTGTGGGCTTACTAACCACAGTCTACTCATCAAACTGGAGGAAAACTTGGATTTTACCCATCAAACTTTGATTTTACCTCGCACAAATTGGGAAACTAAGCAGCATAAACGCAGTTGTTTGGGTGGAATTACGATTCTGTCAACAACGCTGACAGAATGTTTTGGAAGAGCAAGAACTGCATGGTAAACCTCAAACACTTACAGCGTTCAGAAGTCTCACCTGTCAACAGCATCGCAGAAGTACAAAATCTAATTGTCTTGCTGATCCGTGGCTAATCTCAAATCGCCCATCGGAAAAAAAAACAAACTTGAAACGGCATCTGAACAGAACATCCACAAAAAATCAATGCAGCAATGAAAAGCAACCATACGCCACGGTATGCCCAAACAAAAACTATGATTATTTTGGTGGATTTTAGAGGCGTCCTTGGTGACACCCCAATCAGAAGCTCACTGAGGCCCAATCAGAAGCCTGATCCACCGATCAGTGATCAGGTGTTTTACCCCACATCTACTCATAAAAAACTGGTCGGTGGTTGAGCCGCCCCTCTGAAAAATATGAGTTCGTCAGTTGGGATGATGACATTCCCAATATATGGAAAAATAAAATTCATGTTCCAAACCACCAATCAGATAAGTTCCATTCAAAATAAGTTGTGTACCCATCGTAGCAAGACTAAGAATACTATAAGAATAACTTAAACATCCTTTTGAGGACTGTATTGATCACAACCACGACAACAATGACAAGGATGACAAGTAATTTGTAATTGTCAATGATGGTGATGATCATGACATGATCAGGATGATGTTGCTGCTGATTATGATCATCATGCACCATCACAGTCTAAATCATGACTATTGCTCCTAATACAATTAATCGAATAAACAAGTATATACTTTAGCGAACTCGAAAAAGAACTTTCGCGAGGGTTCCCAGCATAAAATGAACAGTCTTCACAAAGAATAACTCTTTACTAAGGACCTTTAAAGACTGATAACCTATCATATATTTATATATATATAATTAATAATACGTACGTATATATATATATATAATATATGTATGTAAATGTATTACTAATTACAATATCACAATAATATTACTAAGACTCTTTAAAGATTGGTCCCCATATTTATTATCTCAGCATCCGCATCTGCTGTGCCGCAAGAGGCGCGTTTTCGCTTCTTCTCTGCGAGGCGTTTCTTCTTTCGCTCGAGATTCAGCTTGACCACCTGGGTTGCGGAGCTGGAGAGAACGTGGGAAAACCCATGGGAAGGTCCAATATGGAGATTCTTGGAGATTCGGGAAGAATACGATAGGGAATTGATAGTTGGAACCAAGGGTCATGGGATATTTCATGAAATATGGCGATAAAACGCATTGGGGTCTTAGATTATTAGATGTTCCGAGGATAAGTGTAAGGTTGAGATATCGCATGTCGTGCAACGACGGATGGGAACTTGGGAACTGGTTACCTGGTTTCAACCCATCTGATCAACGTCAATTGGAAGCATCAAAAAATGGCTTACCCGGCCTGGCAAACGTTTACAAAAAACATGGAAAATCATGGGTTTTATAATGATTTAATGGCATTTTATAGTGATTCAATGGGATATTAATGGGATATACCCTCTGGTGAACTAACATAACTATGGAAAATCACCATCTTTTGTAGGGAAATCAACTATAAATGGACCATTTTCAATAGCAAACTGTAACAAATTACGAGAGATGGTAATCTTGGTGATACCCTTTTAGAAATTTCACATGGCTATGGAAACAAGATGTACCCATTTAGTTCGATGATTTATCCATCAAACATGGTGGTTTTGTATGGCAAACTCTGAAATTTACCAGAGGATAAACAACCACTTTGAATCCAACTGCCAATTAGTTCACCTGTGAATTTCATCGTTAAGCCATGTAAAACACATTTGTTTGCACTTACATCCTAATACCATCCGGTAGTCAAACGTGGCACATGAAAAATCCATCAAACTTGATTTTCACAGCTTGAAACCCCATTGATAGATGATTCTCCAGCCAACCACGTTGATATCCGGAGGGTAAGCAATATTCCATTGATATCTCCAAATATTCCATAACATTCCATAACTATCCCGTTACATGTTCATCATATCGCCATTAAAATTCAGTCAATCGCACCATTGAATCACCATCAAATCACCAAAAAAACAGCGGTTTCCATAGTCATGGGTTTTTTTTTACCAAATGGATGGTTTATAATGGGAAATCCTATGAACATGAATGATTTGGGGGTACCCCTATTTCCACTTAAAATCTTCATTAATCACCATTCAATCACCCTTTTTATGCCATCACATCTGCACTAAGTCCTACTAAATCCCATGAAAAATCACCACGGAGTCCTACTAAATCCCATGAAAAATCACCTTGAAATCCCACTGAATCTTCATGAATCACCATTAAATCACCATATTTTGATGCTGAACTACCTCCTTTTTTTAAACACGCTGCCCTCCAGGTTTCCCTGCGGCATATCTCAAAGACTCCACCGCGGACTGTGCCGGCCTCCATGGTGGTTTTTATCAGATGTGGAAACACATATAGGTCATATACATATTATTTTATCACATGTATAGGTCGATCTTTGCTAATAGGTCTAACATAATGTCTATCTTTATGTATAGGTTTATCTTACCACAATTAGTAGTAGTATAAGATAGTAGTGATAGGTCATATACTATGTTCTATCTTTATGGTCATATAGGTCATAGGTCATATAAAAAATCAAGCAAATAGTAATAGTATAAGATAGACAAAATAGTAATAGTATAAGATAGAACAAAATAACACATAAAATTAAAAAATACTAGTATAAGAAAGTAGTACAAATTGTTTCTTTAATCCTTAAGAATATACATATGTAAATATATATATATACAATTATATACATATAAACACATACGCAGGTTTCCTAAAATGGGGGCACCCCAAATCATCCAATTTAAGCATTTTCAACAATGATATGCCAATATTATCATATCAGTTCATACCATAGTACAATCATGCCAGTATCTATTAACAATCTGATCCTATCAGTTTAAGTTAAGTATCAGTAACATAGATTAGACATAGTATTATTGTACCTGGTTGGTGATTTCAACCCCTCTGAAAAAAATGAGTTCGTCAGTTGGGATGATGACATTCCCAATATATGGAAATTCATAAAAATCATGTTCAAAAACCACCAACCAGGTACTTATCCTATCTTGTCCTCCCATCACTTTTAACAAAAACACATCAACAAAAGTCGCAAACCATCGATCGGGTGATGAGGAGTCCCAACATAACGGCCTTCGACCTTCGGCGACCCGGTTTTCACAGGTAAGTTGCTGCAAATAACGCTTGGCTAATTGTGGTTTATGGTGCTAGTGGATATGTCTTGGGGGCACCAACTCAAAAACCCTCCCGCAATCATAGCGCTGGAAATCTGAAACAGTTTTGACAAATGGAGGGTTTATTCATGAGAAAATCATCTATGAAATGGGTACGTGTTTTCCAAAATTGTCGGTTTATGGCATTGGTTATAATCTACAGTCAATAAATGAGGACTTGTTATATCTTGCAAAGTGGGGCCCCCTAGCATGATTTACAATGCTTTATGATTCTTCTAGCTATACTTAATGTACAATGATAAGTCAACATGTAATAAAAGTGGTTAAACATGTACTAAACTAACTAACATGTACATGGGCCCCCTAACATGTTAATGGCTGTTTAACGATCTTTATAAAAACCCAGGTTGCAACTGATGAGATGACATCCTGCTGGTTGATCATCGGTGGTTATGGTGGGCTGTAAGGCTAGTCCGAAACCGGGTAGGTTTTTTAACCAATCAACAATGGCTCAGTTGACTGTAGCCAGATATATCCCAGATATAATCCCATTCTAGTTTTTTTGGGGGAAGATTTGGTAATCTAGGGCTTCATGAAGGAACTTTACACTATGTTATCAATCAGATTTCAAAGCCGGTTGTTTGATGAATAACATCAGGTGTATCCCACATAACTGGATGATTGTATTCAACTGGTGAGTAGTCCGTTAGCTGCCCTGCATGGTCGCCCTTAATAACAAGTGTTGTGATTGACTGGACATCTAATTAAGCATTCATGTTCGATTGCTACAAGCACTTGATGATTTTGTCGCAGAACTGATGTTTTTTAATACAGATAGCGGCTAATCACATTACACATAAACATATATAAACAGAACATACGCCTGCCCTCGTCACAACATGACATTGTCCGGTCATCCATGACCTGCTGAATATATCCTCCCCATTTCGTAAGTATCCGATTTGGAAAAACAACCTGGCTGATGTCCGATATGCCATGATATCCCATGATATCCCATGATATCCCAGTATACCCCATAGTTTTGTGTTACATAGTTTCTATGCTTGTTACATGACAAGCGAGGCCTTTTCAGTCACAGGACTCTCATGGTGAAGGTGGACCCGGATGATGAAGCTGTCCGAAATCTGATCCTGGAGATGCTGTGGCCTGCCGAAACTCCTGGAAGTGTGCCCATGATGCACGGAACCACACCCTTCTGGGATCCAAATGCCCATTGCAGACGCCAGCCCAAGCGCTGTCCGCCAGACCATTGAAAGGCTGGAGGACCGACAGACGTGGACAGGCCCAGCGCAAATTGTGCTAACGCTTGGAGAGTGGTATCTCCTCGAACTACGTAGTTTCTATTTCTATGGTATGTGTTGAAATAATCTATATACCATTATTTACCCTAGTCAAATTCTCTATAATATATAGCTGGTAACATCTGAAACATCCAAATACATTTGAAACATTCAAATACATTTAAACCATCTATGGTATGTCTTACATCAAACAATATATTCTAATAAAACATTGTATCATTATTATATAATGATATCCTATTATTCCATGATTATAGTAGTATATCCCATCATAACAGTTTCTATGGGATGTGTTACCTTAAACTGTCATAAACTATGTCTACCGCATCATAAAATGCTATGTGTATCTCTCATTTTCTTTCATGGTTATGGTTCAAAACCCGTGACTTACCCCCAAAATCACTAGTTACCCTCTGGTAAACTAACATAACTATGGAAAATCAACATTTTTCATGGGTACATCAACTATTTCTATGGTCATTTTCCAGTTCGCAAACTGTTGAATCACCATTTAGAGTGGTTAAATCTCCATTAGATCACCATTTTGAATAGTTTTTTGTATGTTTACCAGAGGGTAATGGATTTTTCTTTCGTCGGTAAAATCAGAGGTAACAAACGACCCATCCCAATTCTTCCACGTACGAAATATCACCACCCAGTCATAGGTTACATACCATAAATCCAATAGATCTACCAACTAACTGTATGTCACAACTGGTTGGTGGTTGAGCCACCCCTCTGAAAAATATAAGTTCGTCACTTGGGATTATGAAATTCCCAATATATGGAATAATAAAAAATGTTCCAAACCACCAACCAATATATACATATATATATATACATGCCAAACTGATAGGTTTTGAACCATCCCATATCAGAAATTGAAAAATATTAAAAATCTGCTATTACTCATCAATACTTCCACTATTCTCCATGTATTATCACCATAATCACCATAATCCCACTATTTGACAAAGTAACACCACCCATTGTTTACGGCTAAATCATCTACAAATCATCTATTAATCCATCTATAAATTATCTGTCTATAGGTAAACCATCTATTATTTCTAGGTTCATGATAGTGAAATTACTATGGTTATAGTTACTACTATGCTTAATGATACTAAAACCAACATAAATCAACTATTATTCATAGGTTCATCACTTGATGATGAACCACATTGAAACAAATAGTTAATCTGGTTGGTGGTATACATACCCTTCTGAAAAATACGGTTGTTTAACATAGCCATGGGAAAATAGGTTCCCTATAGTTAATTATGGTTTATAACATTTTATAACTATAAATCCATCATCTATGGTGAAAAACAGCTTCATGATAGTTAATCTGATTGGTTTTTTCTATGGTTATTTAACATAGCCATGGAAAAATCCCATGAAAAGCCATGGAGCTTAATGAAGGAAAAACCCTCACGACGACATCCCGACGTTTCCCCCGCGGATTGGCGGCTTGTTCTGCTCCGCCGGCATGTCCACGTGCGTCCCAAGGCCACGGCCGCAGGAGTAGCTGGGCGTGATGCGGCGACCCTTGCCTCGATCCGCAACGCGGTGGCGTCCCCGTGCCAAAAGGGCCATGGAAAAACGGTGGAGACAAAGGCGCAAAACAGAAGGAAATTTGGATTTTGAGCTACTGAGAATGGGATTTTACATCCGTTTTAGCCCATAAATCCTGAGTTAGATGATGTTATATGTTCTCCCAAAACACACTTTAAATCCCATACAAACATCATGTTCGCACTTCTCCTAGTTATCTAGTTGGCCATAAGCTCTGGGAATCAAACGTGGCTGAAAAATACTCATCGAAGTCAATGGTACCGGGTTTTTCCAGCCACGGGTCCCTAACTTTGCATTCAATTCGAAATTATCATAATCATCATCATAAATCATAAAGTTTCATCATTAAAATCAACATTAAACATGTCTCATCAACATTAATCATTACCACATTCAATTCAACATAAAATCAACATGTTTCATCATCATAAAGTCTCCATATAACCAAGGACAAAAAAACGGATTCTCAAACGATGTAAATCCCCACAGATACACATATATGTATATATAATCAGAATGCATTTTTCTAAAAAAAACTAGTAACTAGTAGTATATCTAGTGTAAATATATTATGTATATACTATATAATTATACTGTCTATATAATATGTATATATATGTATGTGTGTGTCTATATTATTCATATTATCATTATTATCATGTGTATATATATATAAATATACATAGAAGAACAACAATTATTGAATGAATCCCTACATTTCTTGCACCACGATGATCTCCTGGCACCACCCGTTTTGTCCTTCCGTTTCGGAAACCGAGCCGGTGTCGAGGTGCAAAAGGCGTAGGGAATGCCGAGGGTATTGGAGATGCGGCCCACGCTCAGCACCACAGGCAGCGCTGGGCAACAAAACACCAACCTAAGATCCGGAACTGATGGGACATGGGATCTGGGCCAGTTAGTGAACCAGATCTGGTTGGTGGTTTTTCGCCACCCCCCTGAAAAATGATGGAGTTAGTCAGATTGGATCATCATCCCAACTATTGGGGAAAATAAGAAATGTTTGAAACCACCAACCAGCAGATAATACATGGATTATCAATGATTAACATTGGGTTATTAATATAAAAGTTACTCAAGTAGAATTAGTACAGTAAGTGGACTTAACCAACTAGTACTGATTGGGTTAGTTCATGTTGGTTGATACTGGGGATTACTACTACAGTTAGTGGGTTACAATCCATTTACGAAGAAGGAATCGCTAATCCCATGGTCCATCTATGTGTGGGGTCTCCTGGTGAAATGTAAAGTGAGTAGTTGGGCTTATGGTTGGAGAATTGCCCAAGTGTTGGCAGACCATGATAAGGAAAGGCTATGATAAGCATAATGACTGATATTGTTATAAAGTGAGTAAAACATGAAACCCGCTATATTGTCATGGTTGGAGATCGTTGCAAACCAATTCTGGAAATACTGTGCCAATGTAGCAAATAAATATTCACTTGAAACTGACTATAACTGATAGCTCTTACTTATATCATGTATTGCAGCAAAGAACTGTCAATGATCAGTTTGACAATCTTGATATATACTGGGGAAATGACACTAATTCCCAGATCAGAAAGCAGAACATGGAGCATTTGGTGAGCCCCCAAAATTCAGCATGTTTAAAACGCACGCAGGGATTCAGCAAATTATTCTTGGAGTTGAGTAGGGGGATCCAAAACCTGATCTCCCAATCAAGTTTAACCCATCAAATTTGGTGTATCTGATCGACTGAAACCTGATTTCAGCTACAACAAGGTCACAAAATCGGATGGTTCCCGGGTACTACCCATCAATACCCATCATTTAACTTTAGATTCATTTAATGCCCATAGTTCATGCTGGTTTGTACCACCCATGTTTTTTGGTTCTTGAGGTTATATCAACTCATGGTGGTTATGATGGTAAACCACACATCGGATATAGTTGGCTCTAATATCCACCGATCCTTTCATAGCCTATGACATCTCATATTAAATCCTCACTAAACCTGGTCCCCATGGAAAATCCCCCATAAAATCACAGATCCCAATAAAAATCGCGTCAAATCCCTTATACAATCCCAAACAATCGACAATCTCCATTAAAAATACTACATCACCATGAAACTCCCATTTTGGGATCTTTCAATCACCCCAAGCTGCACCACAAAGCGCGCCGCCCGATTTTCCGCGCCATTTTCCCCCGCTGGTTCCCCGCTGCTCTCATCATCAAGGTCGATGCAGAACTGAGCCTTGGAGCAGGATTTACCACATAAAATAGGGAATAGGGAAGTTGACTTATAAGTTGGTTAACTATGGTTAATGGGGGTTTGGTTAACATGTATATGATACATCAACTATAGTTGGTTCATTATTGGCAATAACTATGGCTCATGGAAGTTATAAACATTTATAAACAAACTTACAATGATAAATAACTGACAATTTATAACTTGCCACTTATAAAATGGGAACTTAAGGAAAATTATATATGTTTTTTATAAGTGGTAAGATATAAGTGGTAAGTTATAAATGGTAAGTTATAAGTGATTTATCACATTACCACATAAGTTGGTTACCATCTGGTTATTTCACATAGCCATGGAAAATCCCTTATAGCCATGGAGCTTTATAGCTGGGAAAAATCATCTATAAATAGGCCATTTTCCATGGCTACGTTAAATAACCAGGGGGTAACTCTGGTTAATGGTGGTTATAAAAATGTATAAATCAACTTACAATGTGGGAACAATGGCATAATCCATTTTTGAGATATTGACAATTGATAGGATTAAAAATTTAAAAAAATGTTAGAATAAGAATTGATAATTGAGATATTCACAAGTGATCATGTACAGTTTGCAAAATACTTATTTATCAGATAAGCAGTTTAGGATAGGTTTGTCGCCAACACCATACTTTGGGATATTATAAGAATAGTAGTAATAGATATTAGATATATATATTTTATAACATGGTAGTGCTAATAATAGCACCTTGGTTTCAACAAACGACAACAGCCCAATATGGGGCTTTTAAGCCGCACACATTGTGTGTCTGAAGTTAGGGGATGAAACCAGCGAAAAATACAGGCTACACCTGATTTGCAGGCTATAAAACTCAACTGGCTGGTTGTTGAGCCACAACCCCTCTGAAAAATGATGACATTCCCAATATATATATATATGGAAATTCATAAAATTCATGTTCCAAACCACCAACCAGTCATGTTACTATCCAAAAAACAATTCACCCAATGTATGATGGATTTCAACAACATGATAGTTCTGGGGCATTAAACCTATGAAGCTATCGTTCAAAAAACAGCAACAAATGGTGCATTTAAGCAACAACAATAGGGACTGGACCGAAAAATCCGAAAACAATCATGGACACCATGTGCTTTACCAAAGCTGAGAGATTTTTTCACAAATAACAAACCTTGGGACCATCAGACAATCACTGCGAGATGTTTCGAAAACGAATGTGGTACATCGCATGGGCTTGTCAAAAAATAGGGGAAACCATTGGATTTAGCGGTACATGTTCCGACGAAGCCACATTTGGAGATGATGTTCTTTTTTTGGGATAGGTGATGAAAACGGCCGCTTCAAAACACTTACAGGTGTGCAGACCGTTTTTCTCTTATTAAGCCAGCCATTTCAAAGTTGTTCAACATCACTAAGTTGAAAGACATTAGATAAACAAAGGAAAATCCAACCTTATAATTGTCTGTCTTGTCAACCATCCACCAACCATCATTTTGCGGATTGTATCACCATGTTAGCAGGTCAGAAAACATCATGAAGCATCATTGAACATATCATAAGCATCATGAACACATCATGAACACATCATACATCAAAACATCAAACAACTAACTATAAACTAACTACTAACTACCTATAAACATCTATAAACCGTGTTTCTTTCTTGGTATCTACCCATAAAGAACCCCCCAAAAAAACGGCCGTTTCCAGAGATTTTCAGACCGCACCTGAAGCTCTGCGGGACGAGTCGGGATATTCTCAGGAGGCACCTCCTGTGCTGACTCCGCTGATCACATGGCGTTGAGATATGGACCATCGTTCCATTGAAGATCTATAGATTTATGAAGGATTTATGGAGGATTTATGAGGATTTATGGTGGGTTTATGGTGGGTTTATGGATATTTATGGAGGATGTATGGTGGATTTATGAAAGATTTATGGTAGATTTATGGTGGATTTATGGAGGATTTACGGAAGATTTATGGAGGATTCATGGAGGATTCATTGTGGATTTACGGAGGATTTATGGTGGATTTATGGTGGATTTTTACCGTGGATTTATGAAGGATTTATGGAAGATTTACGGAGGATTTATGGAGGGTTTATGGATGATAAATGGAAGATTTACGGTGGATTTACAGTGGATTTATGGAGGATTTACGATGGATTTATGGAGGATTTATGAAGGATTTATGAAGGATTTATCCACCGTAAATCCACCATAAATCCTCCATAATTCCACCATAAATCCACCGTAAATCCACTAAACTAACACTAAGAGTGTGTAAAATCTTCAACTATGTGATGTGATGTGTACACTTCAAGGACTAACCCCTTACTAAACATCAGGACCCACTCACTCACAATCTCCATATTTTACGACATTTTACGACCTATAGCCTATAGTACTTTACGAACTCCAGGGTAGGCTGCTGAAAATTTCTTTGGAGGTCCATAGAGCTACTGGTTCAACTGTGCTTCAATGGCATTTAAATATGCGGAACGGGCCCAGCCATTTAAACATACGGATGGAACTGGTGTTTCATACTACCTCCGGGGCCTCGCGGTCTGGCCCGCCCTCCACATATTTAAATGGCGTTACCGTATATCTGAAATAAAACTCCCTTCAGTGCAAACGACTCATAAGAACCCTTTCGCATGAAGTCTGTGTGTAAAAACTTCTGTGTGTAAAATTGTTTGCGTGTAAACGGATCTGCGTGTAAAAGCGTTTGTGAGTAAAGGGATATGTGTGTAAAGGCGTCTGTGTGTAAAAGCATCTGTGTGCAAAAGCGTTTTTGTGTAAAAGTGTCTGCGTGTAAAGGCGTCTGTATGTAAAAGGGTTTGTGTGTAAAAGCGCCTGTGTGTAAAAGCTTCTTTGTTTAAAAGCGTCTGTCTGTAAAAGCATCTGTGTGTGTAAAAGCTTCTGTGTGTACAAGCTTATTGGTGTAAAAACTTCTGTGTGTAAACGCGTCTGTGTGTAAACGCGTCTGTGTGTAAAAGCGTCTGTGTTAAAAGTGTCTGTGCGTAAAAATCTCTGTGTGCAAAAGCGTCTATCTGTAAAAAGTTATGTGTGTGTAAAACTATACGAAATATATGATGCAAACTATTGTCTTGTGTGTGTGATATATTGTCTTGATACTACTTTTCTCGTCTGCTTATAATACATCTTTAATATATTGTTTTGTAATATAGTGTCTCCATACTAACAACAGAAGACTCTGCTCCTCTACGCTCTCGGGCCATCAGTCGTCTAGTTTTTTGATTTTACACTATTCAGACCCGTGCATTTGAAGATTTCCACACTAAAGAGACTCAAAGAATTGTTTAGGGAGGGGTGGATCCCCCACACTAATCAGGATACTACATTACATCAAATTACAGATGACTGTTGTTTCAATGCCCATGAAACATGAAAACATGTGGACACATGTGGAGACTGGTACCCTCTGGTAATTTAACATAACTATGGAAAGATCCACCATGCTATTAATGGGAAAATCCACTATTTCTATGGCCATTTTCAATAGCTTTTTGTATGTTGACCAGGCCGGGTATATCCCAAATATCCTGCAGGATGCAAGATACACCCGGGATTCCAAAAGTTAAATCCGACTAAAAGTAGCGCGAATTTTGACCCTTTCATTCCTGAAAGATATTTGTTCATGACCTTTCTCTAGTGGTTGCAACCTGCAAAAAAAGGTACAGTCCAGGCCTCCAAATCGATGACTTTCTCGGCCGCAGTGGTGAGGCACTTCCTATCCGATCCAATCCCGTTCTGACAGTAGAATTGGGGGGTGCCGTTCGTCACATCCGAAAAACATACGCTACAGTTGTAGCCCGAAATACCAGCTATAAGATGCTGTAAGTCAGTAAGTCACCCCATTTATAGAAGAAGAACCAGATTTAAAATCACATTAATCACCATGTATAACTGGTAAAAAAAAAACACAAAACCACATTAATCACCATTAATAACTGGTATAACTGGGGCCTGAAGTGTATTGTCAAAATACCATCAGGACATGATTGGATCCCCAGGGCAGGGCCCAAAATTCCAAATACGTAGAATCTTGGATCCGATTTTCTCAAAGTCGTGAGTTCAATCAGCTTTGTGAATGATTCTAGTTCACCATAGTTCACCATGCAATAATTTGTGTGGAAGATATCACCCGCAAAACTGGGTTAACCTTAGGTACTTTAGCACAAAACAACGAAGTGACTGGTTCTGCTTTCCGGCCATGGGACAACTCGTCAAGGACCAGCGAAGATCTAACATCAACCCATGTGCTTTTTTTAATGGGGGAGCCTCTGGTAAACGTTTACAAAAAAAAACTATGGAAAGATCCACCATAGAAATAGTTAATTGTCCGATGAAAAATGGTGGATCTTTCCATAGTTATGTAAACGTTTACCAGAGGGTAAAGCATCTATAAATGGACCATGTTCATCCATGTTCAGCGTTAGATTGTTAGATTATTGGAAGGTCAAGTTCATTGTAAAGGTGTATATCCATGTATATCCTGAGCTCTATATTGGTACAATGTTTTGATCAATATCCCAGCGGTATGGTTCCCACTAAGGATGGTGAAGTTTTATCTTCCTCTGCAGTCGCTATATCCCCACAAACAAGTTCCTAAAGCTCAGGGTTCACTCAGAATCTATCCCATCACAATAACGTTATCGTTGTTTGCGATTTCGGCCACATGTATCAACCCATGTATATATTCATCATGCATCTTGTAGACATGATCCATCATGTTTGGTGAGATATACTTCCTGATCGACATCAGGTTATGTACATGCCGGTCCACGCTGAGTTTATCGATATTATAAACATATCCGGCCCGATTTCTAAAGGTGAATATGTGTAGATGATGCCGCAGTTTGTCGAATTCCTCTTAAGGATTTCATTGTGGACCCCACCTCCTCAAAGAATAACTGCTTGGTGGTTTTTCGCAACCCCTCTGAAAAATCATGGAGTTCGTCAGTTGGGATGATGAAATTCCCAATAGATGGAAAGTCATAAAATTCCATGGTTCCAAAGCACCAACCAGATAACATTGCCTGTAGATTCCCCAATGGATTTTCCATTGGGGCCAACACATCATCGACTCAACAATTCCTCTTCGAAATAAATCTGGCCATGGGAGCCGTGAAATGTTCCACATTGTTCCACTATATTTGGTGTGTCTTACGTGTCAATCAGTTCTCCAAACTGAATATGATAAATTATGATATCCATACAATTCACAAATATCAACAGGATGTAACAAGACTTAAACACATGTATACACATAAATCTCTGCATCTAATCCCGTGTTTTCTGTGTCAGGTTTGTTTTTTTCTACATGTCCCGCCAAACGCACCATGAAACAACGCTCATTAGGCTGCCTGTGAGACGCAGAAGAATCTTTGGTACCTGCGACATGACTGGGCTGTGATTCTCCGCCGACCGTGTCAACATATTCCCTACAAGGTGGTGCCCCCTAGATAGCTAAGTTGGTGAACATATCTCCAATAACTATGGTTTATTTATAGGTGATATGTCTATAGAAAAAATATATGTGTTACTGAACTCAAGGATACAATGTGGTGCCCCAGCAAGTCATAATTTTGTTTGCAAACCAAAGTAATTATAAATATATTATATCATCTACTATATAAACATATATAAACCCTAATCATTAGAGTTATACACCAACTTAGCTATCGGCTGGGGGCAGCCCTTTGTACACATACCATAAGGCCGCAAATCTTTAAAGGTTCGGCCAAATTAAGACGGGTTTGCATGGAAAGTTGTGTAACCAATTTGGGGGCTGAGAGATTGTTTCCATTATTATGAGAATAGTTGGTTAATAATAGTTAATAATAGTCAATAACCAAATTTGTTTTATTATAATATAGTTCATATTCCATTATTGTGAGAACACACATCCACAAAAATGCCATACCAATGGGGAAGGTTCCCAATGGCGTACCCCCAAAATCATCTCGACCATGAGGAAACCCATGGAAACCCATGGAAACCCAACTTGGGATCCTTCATGACATCCCATGGCTTCAGAAAGCCTCAAATAGTTCACTGTTTTTTTTGGGTACCCAACCTGGTTATGACTAACAGTTCGCCATGGTATAGATGGCCCTAATCGAAATAGATGGTTTACCTGGGTTTACCGTTCTTAAAAGCCTGCTGGATCAACCTTTTGGGGTATGTTGTTTTAATAAACCCGAATTCGGAGCAGCAAAAACATCAGGCCCCTGTACTGGAATGATCCGCCGGAAAAACGACTGGAAATTCACGACACCAAATCCCATGAGCTTGGATGTTCCTCACTGAAATTGCAAGTTTGGAGTGTTGAAAATGTTTGGAACTAAATGCATTGAAAACCATAATGTGGTTGGTATCATGGTTGGCTATGTATTAACAGTTTGGGTCATAACTTTTAACTGTTTGTTCATCAAATTATATATTCCATCCCTGATTCTTGCGGCTGGTTATATACTAACCCACATTTGTACTTCCCCCAAAAATAGGTTGTTTATTCTACCGTGGTTAAATCACTAAAAATAACCATCGGTCATGATTGGTTGAGTCCCGATTTCTGATCGAATAGTGAATGATATCCTTCTGGGTTCGATCCCAAGTTGTTTGGCGTTCAAAACCCCTATGTTCCTAAAATCTAAAGCCATCTTCCGCTGGTTCACAGCCTCCACGTTTGGTGGGGTCTCACCTTGCTAGTTTGGACATACGAGGTGTTGCCTCCGTTACAAGTTGGTTAAAACAAGTATAGTAATTACATTATATATCTATAAACCAACAGTTTGTGGAGTTACTATACCTACTTTATAAACCAACTATACTTAAACTGCTTGGTTCTTCATCTACTATATTCTTCAACAAAAACCTAACAGTTTGTGGAGTAACCAACCACCTTAGCTAATGTCACACCTGTCACAGAGAAGAAGCGATGCAAAGACGTCGCTTGGTTGATCACCTCGGCAGGATTCACGGCGCCGGAGATCGTCCATTGCCGCGTGTCCATTAAGGGCCTAAAGGGTGTCGTTTGATTACTAAAGGGTGTCCATTAAGGTCTCAAATCCCCTATTATTGGGTCCGGAATTCTTTGGGGAATTGATGTGAATTGATGTGTCCCGGAAAATTTGAAGTTTCCGGTTCTGTCCGTTTTCCTTGCTATTTGCCACATTTTGGAACTGGAAGCTGCCATTTCGACGGTACTGACTACATTTTGTAGTTCGAACCTTTCATTGTCTATGATATTTGCAAAATTTTGGTGTTCCAACTGTCGATGAGGCCGTGGCTTAGGGCTTATTGGGGGCTGGTTTAGGGTTAATTTTATGGTTATTTCAGTTATCTCAATGTGTTTAAACCTTAGCTTTAGCATGTTTTGGCATTCCTTTTTGGTACTGGTTTCAATGTTTTTTTAGAGTCGAGGTTGGTTTAAGGTCTATTGAGGGTTTGGTTTAGATTCTATTTACTCTCATTTTAAAGTCAGAGGTTGTTCCTTCCCCTATTATTCCCTATTAATCCTTGATCTCCATATCAACATACATCAACTGGATCATCAGTTTCATTACAAATAGTGGATCCCTACAAGGTGGATCCAGGTATGACTAGATTTGTTTATTGGCCGAACTATCGCAGTATATCTACTTTTTTACCACTGCAAAGCTGGTGATCTTAGCGTCTCCACAATAATCTGCCAGGACTTAGTACCTGGATTGAAGCCATGGCCACAAGAGCTACCCACCGCAAGCTGCCAAGCCTCGGCTCTCCGAATGCGCAGGTGTCGGCGATGGAACCCGCACCGACCCGCACGAACCAAGGCACCATTGGAAAAATTGGCGAACCATGGTGCTGGAATATGAATCCCAACATTTACCCTGAAAATCACCCAGTTATGTAGGTAAATATACCAGCACCATGGTTCGCACCTGGGTTGGAAAAACCCACATCTCACTTGCTTTTCGTGGTGCCTTTCGCGCGGGCTTCACTCAAGTTGTTCCAAAGTGCGCTGCGATGAGAGGTTGGGTAGATACCCACGGTTCCACGAGAATTGAGCGGTTGAAAAAAAAACGCGAGCCTCGTTTGATCTTTACAGAAATAGCAGTATAAACGTGGAAATATTGAAACACGATATCCCCATTATTTTCACAATTAATATTGATTCATATATCACATATCCATATATTATCCTATGTTCATGTTATAACTCGCCATGTGAAACGCTTCAGTTTTTTCGCCCTCAAGCCACTTATAACTGGAGAGTCTTTAATGATATGGTTCACCTCTACAGGAGTTATGGAATACCAATTATACCATCTGGTTATTTAACATAGCGAACTGGAAAATCCATGATCAATGGAGCTTTATAGCTGGGAAAATCATCTGTTTCTATGGGCCATGGCTTCCATAGCGAAGTATAACTGTTAAGAGCCATAACTGGAATACATTTCCGGATAACATGTCTGGTGATTTCCATCATATGCAAATAGAAAAATACATCATAGATATACCCTCTGGTAAACGTTTACATAACTATGGAAAATCACCAAAGATATTTGTTGGTTGGTTTACAGTTCCCATTAACTATTGTGATTTTACCAGCAAAAATGGTGATTTGATGGAATAAATCATGGACACTAATTAGTTAGATTCAGTTACCCTCTGGTCAACTAACATAACTATGGAAAATCATCATTTTTTAATGGGAAAACTCACTATAAATGGCAATTTTCAATAGCTATGTTAAATTACCAGAGGGATCCAGAGGGTATATCCTATGATCTATGATATTAAATGTTATCATTATTGTGAAACATGGTGATTGTTATTAATGTTTATATCCTATGACTTTAAATCACCATGTTTCGGCTGAATATCAAGGTGCTGGAGCAGTCTTTGCCGCCGTCAACGCCTTCTCTTTGGCCAAGTCGCCTCAGTGTCCGGCGCCGTTTTTTCGTCGTAAAAAAGAAGTCGTTTAGAAAAAAAACATGGCTACAACTGGAACATACATGGCTTATGGTTTTATATGTGTTTTCATGTTTTATATGGTTTTTTCATGGGAAATCTGGGATTTCTGATGATTTATATGCTTTGACCCATGAATAGATAGAGATAAACTATGGGAAATCATATGGAGTTTTCACCGGCAAACATGGTGCCAGCCGAGATCGGGATTTTCAGCCAACAAAATTGGTATCTAACGATCTATAGTCTTTGAAAAGTCAGTTTTTAACCAATGAACATGATGGATATGTTTTTTTGGATGTTTTTTCCAACTCATGGCCATTGCAATCATTGGATATGCTGATGAACACCTCCTAGTTTTTCAAATGAAATATCAAACTCATTTGTTCGATTACGATAAAATTGTCCTTGGTTATATGGAAACTTATGATGAAACATGGTGATTTAATGTTGATTCAATTCTTACTGGTGCTAAGTCCGTAGAGTTGCTGGATGGGTTGCTGGGGGTTGCTGGGATGATCTGCTCGATAGTTAGCCAGTGGATCATTCCCGAAAATTCCCTACTAAGCACCAGTAAGATTTTTGTTACCTAGTTTAACCGTTAATTTTAACCCATTCTTTTTCGACTACCTGGCTACCTTGACCACCAAAATCAACAAACATTGAGGTACCCGTGGAGCCGCCGGCGAAGATCCACCCGGCGCACCACGAACATTGACCACGAATATGTTCTGAATCCATTATTAATTATCAACTAATCATATGAATATATTAGATGTTTTATTATATGATGATTCATCATTACATGAATGATCATCCATAATAATCATTAATGTGGATATATTAATACTATAAGGATATTATGGATATTACACATGATTCATTAATTCATTAATCATCCAATAATCATCCACATGAATATAGCAAGATTTTATAAGATGTTATTCATATCATCCAATGTTAATCATTCCATATCCAATAATCATCCATCACTATCTAATTAGTGGTTGAGCCACCCCCCGGAAAAATATGAAAGTCAGGTTGGATCATCATCCCAACTATTGGGGAAAATAAAATCCATGTTCCAAACCACCAACCAGAGATTATTAACCATTATTAACCATTATTAACCATCATTGCCCCATACTAAACCAATGTTCCAGTCACCACCAACCAGACTATCCATTCATGATCGATTTTTGAGATCCCTCCATATCTTCACATGGCTGATTCTCCGGCTGATCCACCACCGCAAAAAATCGTCCTTGTGGCCAATTCGCGATAGTTAGTTATCCATTAGGATCTATATAACTTGATCCATAATTTATCCACTGATCCATGAGAAACAATGATTTCTCCATTTTATTCTCCACGTTTTTCGTTCCTGAAAAAAGGTGGTGCTCCCAGTTGATAGCGTTCAGTTGGTGCCAAAAAATAACTCCAATTTCACTATAGGTTTATAGGCTAGGTGATATATCGAACTAGTATTCATTGGTTTTGTGTTAACCAAAAAAACATACGTCACGTTTGGGGGGCGTTATAAACTGGTTTATACACCACATTAACTATAGTTATACTTCCTATAAACCCTATATAACCTATATAGTCAACCATGTCACGTTTGGGCACCACCGAACGTAGCCGTAGGCTCCATGGGACTTCACCGGCGCCCAGTGACGATGCCAAAAGACCTCCTTCCGACTCAGCTGTGGCGCCCACGGCAGCGGCCAAGCCCTGGGCCTCAGACCCACCTGACGGTTGGCCAGTTGGACAGCGAGGTGGGGAGAACCACCGGTTCTAAGATGGCGAGTTTCTGGCCATTGAAATAGTTGATTTACCCATTAGCATGGTGATTTTCCATAGTTAAGTTAGTTTACCAGAGGGCAACTTAAGTGAGAAAGTGAGAACATGAGATTTTTTCGGGCTGACTTTCTGAAGATTCTGGCGAACTTAGTGAAAATGATGGCTCACTTTCAGTCAAATGTAGTAATGTGATATAAATCAATACCTTTATGAAACTATCCTTTTTAAAGCCATTGTGGTGTCCCATAGTTAGCTACATGGTTTTGTCAGTGAGTCAACAAGAACATGGTTTATGCTGATTAGAACAAATAGTTTCATGGGGTCATTATATAATTATAAGATTGCACATTTTAAGCACCCATGACTTTTCAACCTAAAAGCATAACACAGAATATATAACATTATATAACAAATCCATGGGTTTTGCCTGATTAAATCTCAATGTCTGGATAAGTCGAACTGTTGTGGCCAATCTGCTTCAGCACCTCAGGAAAGTGATAGATCTGCAAGGACTCATCGAACTGCTTCAGCACTTCCTCCCTCACGTCGTCCGGCAAACGCCTGGGTTTTGGCACTTGGCCCTCCTTGAGGGGACGATGTTTTGAGATGTGGGTAAACCCACTGAACATCTGGAGTGAAACCGGGAAATCGTGGATTTAACGAGGAAGTTCAAACGGAATTTGGTAACTATGATAGTTGATCTATAAGTCGGTTTTGACATGCGTTTATCCAAGAAAATGTGGCGATTTAAGGACAGAATGACAAAACTAGGATTAAGCGGGGGAGCCACATTGTAGGTGATTCTAGGCCTGTTTAGGAACATATCAGGTGCGGGATTTTCAGTAGTGCTACCTCCATCAACAAGTTGGAGGGTAAAACTCAGGCCCAATCATCAAGCCCTAGCTACTGACCCCCGATCGAGTTGATTGGTGATCCAAATCGGAGCGGAAATCCTACAATTCGCGGGGCCCCGAAACGTAAAATCTTTGTTGGTATATGTTACCTCATCTAACTATATAGAATACTATATATCCTCCATAATTCCGACAGTTATTGACTTACAGGAACCGACAGAATTATGGAGAAAAAAAAACGTTTCAATTTACAGGCGCCGCCCGTCTATGATAGAAAAGTTACGAACCTTTTTTTTTTCCATAATTATTGTTTCCATAATTATTTTTTCCATAATTCTGTCGGTGACTGTATGTCCATCGATTCGCAATTTGAATGCATTTTAAGGGGGAATATTGAATTATAGAAAATATGTGTCTAAAGATCTGGT